>Ga0102896_1000045_pt1 | contig 45716 bp, 40 predicted proteins | sample Colrivmet1554A02_FD_78457 | JGI IMG/M metagenome (GOLD analysis project Ga0102896, IMG submission 78457) | Estuarine microbial communities from the Columbia River estuary - metaG 1554A-02 | ecosystem: Environmental > Aquatic > Marine > Intertidal zone > Estuary | place: USA: Columbia River...
AAGCTCTGGATGGCTTGTTACAGGGTTTAGCTGTTGCGCGTGGAGATTATGTGGCTTTGTGGGATGACGACAACCTAAGTGCCCCCACACGCTTGGCTGTGCAGATGGAAGGGCAATTACGCTTAGGCCAGACAGGTGCAACGGTATTGGCTCATGCCGCATACCATTACCACGACTCCAACGAATTGTTTATTGTGGACTTTCTATCGGCTGATCCTACGGCACCTGCGCAGCAAAGATGTTGTTCTCCGTCGTTAATCATGGCTAGGGACATGCTGCCGCCATTGGATGCGACGATTAGGCAATACCCTTCGGGACAAATGGTTAATTACTTTGCCAGTAATTTCAACACAATCAAATTCAATTTACTGCGCACAAAAGAATTGCTTTTTGTTGCAGGGATTCATTTCTCGGGGCACATCAAGCCTTTTGACTATTACAGGCAATTATCTGTCACATCAAAAGGCACGCGTACTTCTGTGTGGTTGCAGGAAAACAAAGAAACGATAGTGAGCATGTTGTCTGCGTTTAAATGGAACAGCATCAGTGTTGATGTGGAAGGCTCAGACGGACACGCATTTACTTACGACGTTCCTACGGAAAATTATTGGATAAGCCAAAACGTGGATGGAATAATTAAGCAGGAAATGGCTGATGTGGTGCGTGAGAATATAGAACCGGTCTAGTGCGTTTTCTTATTTGCGCATTTAAGTTACAATCATTAAGTCTGTTGGATAGGTTTACCGCAGGCGTCGGTTGGTGATGTGGAATTCGCTTTATGCGTATTCATGGGACGGTCCATGGTGAGAAGACCGGGATCGAGGTGGTGAAGGGAACGCACGCCTTTTAGCGCCCCTTCGGCTTGTCTTGTACAAGCATCGGTACTTCGGGCAGTGGGGAACTCGAAGAGATCTATTCAACGGACTTTCTTGGAGGCACGACTGATGGCACCGTCAGCAACACAGGAAATGATCTCGCTGATTACAACCACGTCCAACAACGTATTGCATATCACGAAAGATCTGACTGACCTTAAATCATCTGTTGCCACCAACCAAGAAAGATTGGGAGAAGTCGTTACTCAGATCAAGCTCATTGATTCCAACATCAAGAACTACAACGACAACCAAAGCAAACTGTTCAAGATCATTCGTGACGGTAACGGGCAGCCATCCATCATGGACAGGCTCACCAAAGTAGAAGCTAGTTTGCAACATATAGAAGCAGATATTGATGACATGAAATCGTGCGTTGAAGATGTCAAGAAAGCCGTAGACAATTTCCAGACTGCCAAGACAGTCACTAAAGGTCAGATCGTAACTGCGGTGGCCAGCATGGTAGCCACACTCGTCATGTCTCTTTGGGCTGTTCTCGCTCAAATCATGAAGCCCTAAATCCACAGCAAAAACGCGTCATAATACATGTGAAAGCCATATGCTATCTAAGCCATTTCGGTTTAGAGGTGTGTGGCCTTGCTAGGAGTGTCTGCCATGATTGTTAATAATGTAAAAGAATGTCTCAATTTTCTGCAAAACGATTTTTTTGTACGCGTTTTGTATGGGACGCAATTTGCATCCCACTACAAAGAAATTTTACAAATTAGAATAAACAAAAAACAATGTAAAGTAATGAATGAAATTTTTTCGGAGAAAGAAGGTTACCGTACAAAAAAATGGATGTATGATACAGGTTTAAAAGATTCCAACGGGAGGCATATTTGGAGAGAGTTTGGGGTGGATCAATTGTGGGTAGAGCAGACGATCGACGCCCGCGGACTAGGGCAAAAGAAGGGCTACATCTGTAGCTCTTGGCAACAACCAGAATTTTTTTCAAAAGAAGAATTGGACATGGAGTTAAAATACAAAGAAATGTTAAAAAAAGAAGGTGTAAACATTAGCTAATCTAAAGCCCACGACACAGGCTAGTCCTGTGTTCGTGGGCTTTTTTTTAGCTATCAGAGACTTTGCTTGACGCTCGGGAGGTCTCCCTTAGAATGGCTTCTCCACTCCAATTTTGTTCTGTATCTACGAGGCTTGGTATGCAAACTTATTCACCTTACCGTGTACGTTCTGTTCAACCAGAGTTTCTTGAGAAGCTTGAACAACCCATTGCTGAATCAACTAAAGGTTGGACAGTTCGCAAGAGGGATGGCTCGATTGTTGCTTTTGACATTGAGAAGATCAAAGCTGCTCTTCTCAGGTGTTTCAACAACGTGGTGTCTGAACAAAACGTGGCTATGCCAGATGTTGATCCTATTCTCGAGTATGTGGTTTTGGGGCTAATCACACGAAACGCTGCGGGTCCTATTGATGTTGAAGAGATTCAAAGAACCATCATTGCCCAACTCTGGATCACAAGCCTCTCTGAGTTTGCAGAACACTACCAGAACTATAGAGAAGACAGGCGCAGAGCCAGACTCAATCGCCCGGTTCCAACGGCGTATGCTTCGGCGGTATCCGAGGACCGTACTCACTTTCAGACGGATCTACAGTACTACCAATTTATTGGCAAGTTTTCTCGCTGGAATGACACCGAGAAACGCAGCGAGACTTGGAAGGAAACTGTATTCAACCGTGTCATCCCTTGGTTCCAGAATCTTCCTAAGGTCAAGAACAAACTGACCCAAGATGAATGGGATATGCTTTCCAAATCTATGTATCAGCTAGAGGCATCACCTGCTATGCGAGTGGTGCAGATGGCTGGACCTGCACTCGAAAGATGTCATGTGGGTGTGTATAATTGTGCCTACGCGCCAATTACTGACCTGCGTTCATTCGCTGAGTTGTTATATGTACTTATGCAAGGTACAGGAATGGGGTTTTCTGTTGAGTACGATCAAATTTCTGCGTTACCTCGTATCGCCAAGCAGACAGGTGAACTTCCCATTTCGGTTGTGGTTGAGGACAGCACAGAGGGATGGTGTGATGCTCTGTTCCACTGTCTTGAATTTCTGTCTCAGGGGCGTGACTTTATTCTCGACACGTCGGCTGTCAGGCCCAAAGGCACACGTCTCAAGACCAAAGGTGGACGTGCATCAGGACCAGAGCCATTCCATGAATTAATGACTTTCATCAGACGGATTGTATTGTCACGTCAAACCCGCCATCTCAGTGACATAGACGTTCACGACATCTGCTGCATGATTGGCAACATTGTGCAGGTAGGTGGTGTACGCCGCGCAGCTCTTATTTCATTGTCTGACTTGGGCAGCCATGAAATGCGTTCTGCTAAGTCGGGTCAGTGGTACATAGACAACAAGCATCGCAGCATGGCCAACAACTCAGCCGTGTACCATTCCAAACCTTCAACTGACGTGTTCATGGATGAGTGGCTGTCCCTCATTCGTAGTTACTCAGGCGAACGTGGTATTTGCAATCGCCAAGCCATGGATATGCAGGCACCCGAGCGTAGGCAGAAGGGATATGATTGGGGCTTTAATCCGTGTGGAGAAATCCAACTCAGGCCCTATGAGTTCTGCAACCTTTCTATTGCTGTAGCCAGACCTGAAGACACTGAAACGACTCTCATGAAGAAAGTCCTTGTTGCGACTTACTTTGGTACCATGCAGGCCACATGTACTCGTTTCAATTACATCAGGGACCAGTGGCGTAGGAACTGTGAGGAGGAAGCACTTTTGGGTGTAGATATTACGGGACATGCTGATTGTCCTCTGCTACATCCATCACATCCCGGCAGACCTGAGCTACTTCGCAAACTCAAAGCAGTCGTTAACGAAACCAATGAAGCCCTTACTCGGCGCTTTGGTATTTCTCGTTCGGCGGCTGACACGTGTATCAAACCGGGAGGCGACAGCAGCGTGTTCTTTGATTGTGCTTCTGGCGTTAGTCCTCGTTACGCCGACAGGCAAATCAGGTGGGTAAGAGAATCAAAGCATTCACCTGTGGCCAAGTTCCTAATTGACCAAGGCGTTCCGTACCATGATTCTCCCGAAAGGCCTAATGACTTGTATGTGTTTGGTTTCCCCAAGACTGCTCCTGATGGTTGTCTCACGCGTAACTCCATGACGGCCATTGAACAATTGGAAAACTGGCTCTGCTGGAAACGTAACTGGGCCGAGCATTCTGTATCCGCGACTATTTATGTGGAGCCCTATGAGTGGTTCCAAGTCGGCTCTTGGGTCTATGATCACTTCGATGAGATCACAGGCCTCAGTTTCCTCCCCAAGGATAATGGCGTTTACAAGCACGCACCTAATGAGGAATTGACGGCTGATCAGTATGCGATGTTCTCCAAGGATTTCCCTGTGGTGGATTGGTCTAAGTTGTGTCAGTACGAAGATGACGATCAGACGGAATCGGCGCAGAATTATGCATGTGTTGGTGGTGCCTGCGCGTTCTAGGTCTAAGAAAAAGTAGTATGTTTTTCTTACAGGTGGGGGTTCAATTCCCCGCCTGTTTGCTTTTTGTGGAGGTGTTATGTCTGGCGTGAAATATCAGTTGTTGAGTGTGGATGGTGTGGATGTTGAATTGACGTCTGACTATTCTTTGATGTGGGTAGACTTTGAGGGTAAGTTGTCCACGCCTGTGCTTTACTACAAAGGTAAGAGAGTGGTCAAGAAATGGAACCTGTGGATGGAAGCTGACATGGCTGAAGATCCTAAGGGTGGCAACGCAAACACGAACTAAATCCACGGCTCAAATGCGTCATATAACATGAGACAGCCATACGCCATCAGGCCATTTCGGTTTGATGGCGTAGTTGTTACAAGAGGATTCCTAAATGGAATTCGAGTTATTTATCGGTGCGGTGTTCGAGTCCGTGGTATTTGCGGCAAACTTTGCCGCAGGGTTCGTAGGAGAACTAGCAAGATTAGAGGGCTGGCGTTAAGCCAACCTTCTGATCTTGCTTCTGCACGTCTGGACTGTAATAGGTCCAGACGTGCAGAAAATCAAAACAACCCACCTGTGCCTTAGGGCTACGGTGGGTCTTTTTTTTTAGCTATTGACTCCTTACCTTGTAACTTTTAAACTTCCTCCACGAGTAACTAAAACTCGTTGTAAGTGTTTATTGTTTCTCACATGGAGGTCGCATGTCACAGGTTCAAGTGTCTAAGCCAAAAATTGCCAAGTCCAAAACCAAAACTAAAGCTAAAGTTTCCAAGCCTTACTTCACGTGGAGAGTTGAATATTGGACAGATGGCCCTGCTCGCATTGGTTGTGATTATTTCAAATCTTTGGCTGACATGTTTGAGGTAATAGATCCCAAGCATTGCATTAACAGCAAGATTGATTTGGCTTCTGTTCCTTGCAAAAGAATTGAAGTCACGATCATTGGTAACACAGGCAAAAGAATCAACAATCAGATTTGCAGTGCCCACAACGTAGTCATTGCCGCTGTAGGTGCCATTGCCAACAAGGTCCAACTCTTTTCTTTCTACGAAGACCAAGCCATAGCCAAAGCTCTTGTACCCTTCATGAAAGAAATGGAAAAGCACAAGCAGTCTTTCAAGAAGCTATTTAAGTTCAATCAGATGGTAACTCTTTCGTGAGGTATGGATGCTTGTACTCACCCGCAAGATTGGCCAGAGGATTATTCTCAGGCAGGACAATAAACCTGATATTGTCCTGATGCTGGTGAACATAGACGCACCCGACAGAACGGCAAGAATAGGCATAGCGGCTGATCCTTCCTTGAACATCATCAGGGAAGAGTTACTGCCCGGAATAGGGGAAGTCAGCTAGCCTAAATCCAACCCAATAATGTGTCATATAACATGTGGACGACTACGCCATCAGACCACTTCGGTTTGGTGGCGTAGTCGTTATTGGGGGATTGAGTTATGAAGAATTTCATGAACGCATATGTTACAAACATTGTCGTTGTGACAAAACTTGCCGCCCTTGTGGCGGCAATTGTTCTGGCAACAAGTCTTGCGGAATTCTTGATGGTTCCTCAGATTTTTGAGGGACCAGAGTGGATACTGTGGTATTGGGTAACAGTCCCAGTACCGGCAATTACGGCATTTACCATTTATATGGTAGGAGGGGCCGTGTATGCGGTCATGGGTGCGCTGGACCAAATCAGCCAAACCAGAAAATAAAAAAAGCCCACCCTTGCCTTCGGGCTTGGGTGGGCTTTTTTTTAGCTATCAACCAAACTTCTCACTTAGTGTCAAAGCTCGTCCTATGGCTTGATCCATGTCATAGTATTTGTATTCACCCAATCTCCCACAAATGAGTGTATTTGTCAGGCCATCAGCTTTTGTTCTGTATGTTTCGTATAAGTGCTTATTCACATTGTCTGGAAAAGGGTATTCGTAATTAGTTGAAGTAACAGGAGTGAAGGGAATTTCTTGTGTAACCACGGTACCTTTTATTTGAGGTTGCACATGTTTTGGCATCATGTGTTTCCATTCCAACGTTCTTATGTGTGTACCTCCAGAGTGTAATGGATTGTTGACCTGCCCACATGGCTGCACAAAATCAATCAGTGGCATGTAAGTATGTTTGCGGACCTGTCCTCTGTACAGGAGCTTACCGCATTCATAATCAAAGAATTCGTCTATTGGTCCCGTGAAGATCAGGCATTTACGGGCAACGATCTCATTCCTGTTTTTTAGATAATCAAAACCCAATTCGACTTTTACGCCATTGAGCATTGCTGCCATCCACGAGGCATATCCGTCTTCTGGAATACCTTGATACAGAGCATTTGGTTTAAGTCTTGGTTCATCGTCATATCTAACGTCAAAGCGGGAGCACAACTCTGCTGACAAATCTTTGACAGGCACGCCCCATTGCTTTTCGTTGTATTCTTTGATGAATTTTTCGTAGATCAATCTAGGCATCAATCCTAAAGCAGCTTCTTCAAGATTTGAGGGTTTACCTTTAAACTCGGGCGCCCAATCAATTCCCACTTTCCTTGTGATGTAAGAACCAGCTATTGGCCACTGTACTAATTCATTGTCAACATTTGAAAGTAACGCGGCTTCATACTTATAGAACTTGGCAAACCTTGTGGCGAAGTCCCATATTTTCTTAGATGACGTTCTGAAGTAATGTGGTCCGTATGTATGGATTCTGACGCCAGATTCATGAACAGTGTCGTGTACGTTTCCTCCCATGTGGTTACGCCTATCGACCACAAGCACATCTTTACCCGCGTCAACCAATGACCTTGCGATAACCGCCCCTGTAAGCCCCGATCCGACAATTAGATAATCAACTTTAGTCATGTTACTTCAAGCCTCTGATAGCCTTTTCCATGTGATGTAGAGGCACGCGGAAAACTTCGTTGTATGTTTTGGAAATTTGGTTGTTCGCATCAAACCCATATAGGTTTCTGTACTTGAAATTCAACGTTTCAGCCAACACATCAAAGAACACGTTATACACATCTTTGCTTGCCAACTGTATGAATTTAATTCCGGGGTGGCAGAAGCATATGTGTGACAACGCGGCCCCATGCACACCGATGATAAATTCAGCTTCGCGAAATGCCTTAGCGTTTTCCATGAAGCTGTGTTTATCTGTTTCGTACAGTTCAAAGCCATATTTCTTTCTAAGCATCTTTGCCAATTCAGGTTGGTTTCCACAACGCATAGATCTGAAGTATTGATCCATCCGAGCAACAAACAATCTGCGTTTTGGCTTAACGTCAATCCAGTGATCAACAGCGAACTTTTGCCAGAAAGCACACGCAATTCTTTTGTTAATGACTTTAGCGTTGTAGTTAGAAGAATGTTTAACAGAAAAAAAAGACAGTTCGTTAGCTTCCAATCTGTTGCGAGAACCATAAAGTTCCGTACCATCGGCCGCTTGTATGAACTCAGGATTCCCCGCATAAGTGCTTATTGAATTATGAGGTAACCACGGTTCAACAGCTTCCCTAAGCCCTTTAAATAAATTGAAATTGTGCTCGCTGATAATCAAATCAAGTTTGTTTTCAAATGTGGGAAAAGTACGAGGCAACCCATCAACCATCATGTGGTAGAACGCGGGATAACTTGGAACGTAATGTCCTTTGTCCATTTTTACGGTTAGAAGATTGTCGATTACTTTGGCGTCATTGATTGTTCTCTCGTATTTCGATTGCGTCAGAGATTGAATCCTGTCCGCAAGAATACGCCGATCAATCGCAGGCTTAGATGAAAACACCACATTACGCGATGAATCCATGTGCACTTCTTTTAATGAAAACAACTCAAACTGATAAGGGCCAAGCAGTTGTGACATAGAAAATCCTCCTGTTTTGATTTTAAACCAAAACAGGAGGATTTTAAATTAAACAAGGATACTTACTTCTTGCAGTTAGGGCAGGTTTCAACTTCGCCCACAACCTTCTTGACGCTGACTGGACGATAGAGCAACTTCCTCTTCTTAGCAACAGGAGCATACTCTGTGGTCTTCTGTTCCACGATGACCTTGTTGGCCGACTTAAGTGTGGCCTTTTCGGGAGCCTTAGCATCTTGGCCCTTTTCGCCACCAAAGGCAAAACCGGTTACGCACATAAAACCGAGAGCGACGTACTTCAACATAACTAATCCTCAACAAGCTAAACAGAAACCAAATCACCTGCCTAGCGAAGAGGGATTGTGGTCTTGTTGAAAATTAATGTCAAGCCTAAATTGGAAGCCTAAATGCGTCATATTACATGTGGAAGACACACGCTATCTAAGCCATTTCGGTTTAGAGGTGTGTGGATTCAATAGGAGTTTCTGAAATGCTGTATTGCACTGAGTATGTTAAAAGTCACGCAGCTCGGAACGACACCGTAGAACAAAGTATTGACGATTACCCAACCGTCAATACGAAATTTATTCAATACATGACATTGGCGTCTGCTGACGACATCCCAGCCGCTATTGCGGCCGGATTTTGCAAAAAGAGACTGGCCAAAGCCGCCATTGCGGCTGGCTGGGCTGTCCGCATATCAACCAAAACAGAATCAATGTCCGACGCCCTATACGGGCGTCGGACGATTACAGAGCGAAATTTTGACGGCGGAGTGTGTCAGCACACCCGCATAGAAAAATGGCTCGTTCCCCATTTGGGGGAAATAACAGTACGACATGATTATTGAATTTAACCCACTCAGGCCTTCGGGCTTGGGTGGGTTTTTTTTAGCTATCAGAGCATCTAAATCCAAAGCTTAAATGCGTCATATATTATGCATCGCCTATTTAATTAGGAGAACCTAATGACAACGCTGGATAAGCGACCCGTTGGGGAAGTCTCGGACAACGAGATTATGCAAAGATTTATGAGGGCGATTAATTTCGTCCGCAAGACCCAACACCCGGTTACCACCGAAGTGTTGACTGCGTTGGAAAATTCTTCCGGCGCACCTCACCCGTTTGCAGGGTGGGCGGCTACCCGCCATGCAGCCGTTTCAATCATTAATTTGATTGAACGGCAACCCGATTGGGAATACCCAATCGGTGTTTGATTCCGGCGTCTATAGCGTATGATTACGTTATAGACGCAATGCAGACTCGACGTAAGTCCTGTCTGCATAAGCAATAGCTACTATTGACCATGGAGGGGCAATGCGCTTTCTATTGCTTTTGATTGCGTGCGCTAGTGGATGTGCCACAGCGCATCAAATGGACATTGAGACAACGGCGTTCTACGGTGGGCACGGACCGCCTGTCGTACAAACGACTGTTCGTCAGTCGATTAGATGGTAAATTAAAGACACCTGAGGCTTCGGCCTTGGGTGTCTTTTTTTTAGCTATTGGAGCCCCCATGATCAGCCTTATTACGCCAGTCATGAATCGGTCAGACAGGATCTTGCTTAGAGTTTGGCGATAATGTTCTTTTGTGGTGGTATGTTATATTAAACACTTAATGTTTTGGCACGGAGACTGCACATGTACACAGCTTCAGATCTTGGACGTTTTGTCGCATACAACGCTTACATGCAAGAAAAAACAGCTAAAGAAAAACCATATGGAACGCCGCAATTTGGCGCGCAACAATACCTACCCATAAATGAAAGACGAGAATTTGAACCCGAGGAACAAGAACGAATTGAAAAAGGTAAAGATCGCTGGATACCTCGAATTTTCCAGAGCTATGCAACCGATCCTGCCGAAACGATGGCTAGTCCCACCAAACAAGGATTACTGACGGGATTGCTAGGTGCCGGCGCAGGTGGTATCGGTGGATTGGCGTTAGGCGGTCTTCCGGGCGGACTTATTGGGGCGGGGTTAGGTGGCGTTGTTGGTGGTGTTGGCGGCGCGTGGGGCAGACAAGCCGAGAACGAGTCCACAGAAGAATTGATGCGTCGATTGCCACCCGGAGCACGTATGCGTGACATCATGAGTGATCCTGTTTTTCAAAGAGACGCCGACAGGACTCAATCCGACAATAATTCCGCTCTTATGCTTGCGGCAATGCGATCGATGCGCTAACTGTCCATAAGCGTTTAAAGGAACGGTACTCAAAGGATTAAACCATGATTCCTCAAACGTGGGCAGATGTGATTCCCGCCATTGATGATTGGTTGGAGCCGTGTGTAGACGCCGCGGATCTTCTTAAGGTTGCGGCGTTAGATGTCGCAACCACAGGGCACATAGGTTATTACTACTCACCTGTCATTGAGAAGCTTGCAGTACACGCTAGTCCTAAAACGCCAGAAGCTGATGTAATTAGAGCCCTTAAATTTGCAAGTGACTTCGGTTACATCAAAGAAACGCCATTGACACTTGAAGAATTAGACAGCGAGCCTTGGGTTAAAGTGGCATATAGTCAGACACTCAAGACCATAGCTGAGAACCTTAACTTTATTCCCGGTAAATATTTTGGCACCATCCCTAATCACCCTAATCCCTTAGCTGCGATGCTTACGTCGGGGTTAGTCGGTGCAGGATTAGGTTATGGTGCGGGCAAATTAATCAAAACTGTTGCGCCTGAAGGTTATGGCGATGAATTGCCATCAAGTCTAGCTATGTTGGGTGGCTTAACAGGTACAGGAGCCGCAGGTTTATTAAGGGCTTATCCTAGTCTCATGGAAGGTAAGTCTTTATTTAGCAATTGGCCCCACGCTGACCCAATAGATTATTCTAAGTTCAAACCTGAAACAGAATTCCCCGTGTCTTACCCCGAGGATAAACCTAAAAAAAGCATGTTCGGTAGCATGTTTGGTAAATTGTCATTTGATCTAATACACGAAAAGATAGCCGAATTTGAAGAAGATGCTTTTGGACCTGCTTCGTTTTCTCCCCGCACGCCTACGCCTTTTGATGTCAATGTAGACGCGCTTGGAAGAACGCTGTGGCAGACGGGGGCTAGTCCTCAAATGATGGCAGGTACTTTGGCGACTATGTATTCTGCGTCTCACATGCCTTCTGACAGGCGCATTCCGGGATATGTCACAGGAGATCAATTAGGTAAATTAGCAGTCAACGCTGCGGGTAATTACGCAACAGGATTTTTGGCTGGATATGCTTTGAACAAAGTTGTCGGAACACCTTATACGGCACCACAGTTTGGATTGGGTAACGTGGCATTAGGTGTTATCGGCGCAGTAATTCCTAAAATCTTTGGGCAGTAAGGAGTCAACGATGATTACTGCAAGTGAATTAGGAATGCTGTGTGCTAGGCATAGAATTAAAAGCGCTTCGGATTTAACGGAAGCTGTGCGGTCTTGGTTTACACCTACACCACCAGAGATGAATTTAACAAAAGACCAAAAGCCCCAAGCTCAACCAAATCCTTACGCTAAATCATCAGAACAACCGTTTGGTGCAACTAAGGGTTTGCCCAAGGGTAATCCAAAACAACCCATAACCCCATTTGCAAGTGGATCGGCTAAAGCTCAAGAAGCTGCACAAGCAGCCGCAAGACCGCAGTATGATTATTTCCGACCGCCAACGGGTGATTTTAAAACGCAAATCATACCTTACGCTTACTTTAAACCTTTGTATGACAAGTATCCCGGAGGATATCAGGGAGCAATTGACCATTCTCAACGGTGGCAAGACGACGCTAAGAGAGAAGGATTGCATACGTGGAAACCTGAAGACTTACACAACCCCGTTGACGTACGCGGTGGCAGTTTTGTTGGACCGTGGGAAAACCGTCAAACGCCATTTATTGAAACTGGAACGCACGGCGGTTTTACTGATAAAAATAATCCGCGGGACGCAGGTGCATATCAAGCGATTAATCAGTCCGGCAACGGCTGGAGCCGAAATCCCAATGCAATAATGATGAACCCGAACAAGATCAATCGGCCGGCGTCAGACCCTTGGATTCGCAGCACATTTGGACACGAGCTAACACACGCAATGCACCATAATGCTAGTAACAGTTTGTCACGTATAGGTCAAGATTTTTCGATGACTCCGAGCTTTGGGTTGCCAGACATCTTCAAAGGATATGAAAGTAAATTTCCTGAGGAGTTACGCAAACCCGGTGGATATGGTGTGGATTATTTCGGAAGGCCAACTGAATTTGGTGCACATTTAAGTGAATTGCGGCGACACTGGATTGAAAACAATCCCGGTAAAGCATTAAATGATATCCCTACCGCCGAAGCACTGTTGCAACATTATAATCCTGCCAGAGAACCCGGCGATAAGCCCGTACCAAAAAATGTAAACCCCGAATTTCAACAATTGCTTCCCACCATCATGTCTAATCCTGAACTTAAAAGAAAAGCCATTCTTCAGATCTTGTCGTCCGTGGTGCAAAACAAACAAAGACAGGCACCCGGAACAAACGTATAAGCACTTAAGGGGTGACTCACAATGACTGCACACGATCTTGGCGTACTTGCAGCGCAGCACACAGCTAACTTGATCAAAGCTGCTGAAGGTGCATGGACGCGCGCTGAAGGCAAGAGCGAGTCAGGTGGCTTAAACGCCAAAGGACGTGCTAGCCTCAAAGCACAGGGTCAAGACATTAAACCTCCTGTGACGGAAGACAAACCCACAGGAGAGCGCGCAGGACGTAAGGCAAGCTTCTGTGCACGAATGGGTGGCATGAAGAGTAAGCTGACAAGTAGTGAAACGGCCAATGATCCTGACAGCCGTATTAACAAGGCTTTGCGTAAGTGGAATTGTTGACACAAGGAGTTAGTGATGATTACTGCACACGAACTCGGTCAACTTGCGGCTAAGTATGCAGAAGATTACACGTTGGTCCATTACGCCCGTGACAAACGTGATCAACTTAAACCATTGTCATATGACGAATTGACTGCACACCGCACAAAAGGCAGGTGGGCAAGCGATCCTGACAAGGTAAAAGCTTACGTAGACAAAAGACGTTGGTTTGAAAAAGAATTGCACAAGCGTCTGGCCGCGCGCAATGTCCCTTCAGATCCCAACAATTCATTCTTGTATGCGACACTTGCAGATCATGAAATGTTTGGGGCACCCGGCACTGGAGATTATCGGCACGAAGCTCCATTAGCGCCAAATATCGTAAACAGTTCGTTTTTTGATGTAGTAGGCGCAGGCAAATCACGCACTACTTTTGGTGAAAAAGGTTTGAAACAAGCGTTAAAACGTTGGCGTGCGGCGAAAGACGCTGGTACGTTGCAGACAGAGAAATACATGGGGATGGACATTTACCCAAGAATTGAAATAATGACTCCGACTACAATCACCCCGAGTAACGTTGTGTCCTATTGAGGTAATCATGCTTTTTACTAATCTTGATCACGGTCTCGCGCAATACAGGCATCTCAGGGTGTGGGCGGAACGTGGTCTTATTCGCATAGAAGATTCTCGCGACAACAGTTACCAAATCCTTTCTGTCAGAGAAGCCTTAGCCAGAATGAGCGCCATGAGCGAAATGGTTAAGAACGGCCTCAAGCATCTCAGAGACAATCCCGGCGACAATTCTTATATGGCTATGGACAACATTGAAGATTTGCAGCGGTTTATTGATAAAATGGAAAACTTAGTGCAAGAGGCGCGCGAACAAGGATCTCCTGATGACGCTTCGGCCCGTCGGGATTTAGTGCGCCGTCGTCCCGTAACCGTTGTCGTTCCGGGAAAGAACAGCGTCATGTGACCCGATATGGGAGGCGTTTCGTGGCCCAACCCCTCGCACGCAGTAAAAAAACCATTCTTGCCGTTGGTGATTTACATTGTCCTTTCATGCATAAAGACACGACGGCGTTTCTCAGGGCCATAAAAAACAAACATGCTTTTGACGAAGTCGTGTTTTTAGGCGACGAAATAGATGGTCATGCTTTGTCTCAGTACAAGCATGACCCTGATGGATTATCCGCAGGTCACGAACTAGATAAAGCCGTAGAGCAATTACGGGATGTCTATGAATTGTTTCCCGTCGCCAAGATATGCACATCCAATCACACCATGAGGCCATTCAGGAAGGCTTTGGACTCAGGGTTGCCCCAGAGAGTCCTTAAGGAGCTTCATGACATCCTAGAGGCACCTGTGGGCTGGAAATGGGCAGACGAGTGGATCATAGACGGTATTGTCTTTGAACACGGAGAAGGATTTACGGGAGCTTTGGGCGCTAGTCGTTGTGCTATAGCCAATATGAGGCCCACGGTGATCGGACACATTCATAGTCACGCAGGTATTATGTATGCAGCGAACAAATCATCGCTGTGGTGGGGATTCAACGTTGGGTGTTTAGTGGACAACTCGGCATATGCCTTCAAGTACGGGCGGACAATGAAATACAAGCCTATTTTGGGTGCGGGTATAATCCAAGAAGGTGTTCCGCGGTTTATTCCCATGGTGTTGAACGGGTTGGGACGCTGGGTAGGGGCACTGTGATGATTTATATGCACTTTTAGGAGAATGATCATGATCTCATTACCTGACGAACGACAAAAGGGAGATCATGATTGCGGAGAAGCGGCGGTAGCCTGTGTCCTCAAGTACTTCGATGTTCCGACAGCTAAAAAAAAGTTTGCCACGCCCCAAGATGGAGCGGATCCACGGCAGTTGGAGGCCGCTCTTAGGCTTTCTGGGCTCAATGTCTTGGCCGGTGAGATGACTGTGTCCGATCTTAGGCATTTCTGTAACACCAATAAACCTGTCATTTGCTTAGTGTGCTGGGAACCTGACGCTGTGTCTCACTATGTCGTAGTTAAAGGTGTCAAACACAATAAAGTCTTTATGCACGATGTTCAGATAGGACATGCGCACGCAACTTTGATAAAATGGGACAGAATGTGGAAGACAACAGGACGTCTCAACGAAGTATTTAAGTGTTGGGGCATTGCAGCTTGGCCAACTGTATAAGTGCTTAAGGGGTTAAACATGTTTACTGCTGCTGAATTGGGAATGCTTACCGCACAAAAGCAAGCTAAGGACACTGAGCCAAAGCGCAAAGCTAAAAGTGACGCAGCTGAATACAAAAAAATGACTAAGGACATTCCTGAAGAGTTTCACGACATACGCAATGACATGCATGCTTGGCTTAAAGAAACAAATAAAACAAAACGAAATGTTGAGAAGTCGGCGTATGGCGGAAGTGACACTGGATACGAATATGATCGTTGGTTGGATGGTGGACCTGCTTACGACGACAGGCCTTTGCATCGGAGCCGAAAGCGCATTATCGACATGACTAAAACATTGGCAGATGCAGCAAAAGCACGCGGAGCCGATGTTAAGTTTTATGGCGAACAGTATGCTGATCCTTCAAGTATGTATTCCGCAGACGAAGCTATAAAAAGGCTCATGGCCGCAAAGCAAATTGATGATACAAATGAAAGCTCAATGCCAAATTACTATTCTATGGAACACCCACGCAAAGCACGGGCAGGGTTGGCTGAATTGTTACGTTTAAAAACACCTGATTATATGGAACGGGACGAAGCATTTCCTGCCGGGACACATCCTCTTGACGTGATAACCGAAAAGTATTTTAAAAAGCCAAAAATTGAAAAAGAATCTGGCGAATTAAATATGCACACTGCGGCCGACTTGGGAAGATTATCCGCACAAATGCATCACACTAAACAAGCTGAGGGTTGGTCTGATTTGCCGTCGTGGTTATTTAGCTTAGGCGGCAATAATCCTTTTTTCAAACAACCACAGCGAGGTATGGGTGGTCCCGTAGTAATGCCGGGACTCAATGGAGGTAGAAATCAATTTCTTCCGCAACGAGGCATGGGTGGGGCTGTGGTGATGCCGGGATTTAACGGCGGTGGTCAGATGGATCCAAGGCTTCCTATTAGACCTAATATGCCGGTTAATCCTGCCGGTGACAAAATGAATCCAAGGCTTCCTATTAGACCTAATATGCCGGCTAATCCGGCCGGGGACAAAATGGATCCAAGGTTCGGTAACGCACCTAAAGGCCCAGTACCGCCGCCTTTTGAGTTAATGCCGGCTATTCGAGGCAAAGGTCCTAAAGGCAACGGGATTAAAACAATGCCTGCGCCTGTTCCTACAGACAAACCACCCAAGACTCCAGCCATTGAGTTGTTATAATTCCAAACAATCTAGTTTTTCACGAACGAGGTAACTATCATGATCTCTGATTTGATTAAGGATTTGTCGCCAAGGGATCAGTTCAAAGTGGCGTTTCTTGAGAAATGCGCCGAGGAAGGGCTGACACCGGACGAAATATTGGAAAAAGTTAAAACGGCACAGAGCCGCGTTAAGCAAGCCGAAGACAGTATTTTTAAGACATTGATGGGATTAGGCGGTTCTACTTTAACTGGCGCTGGTACTGCGCTTCAGAACGTTGGCCTTCCTTTGGCGTTGATGGCACCTCCTGTTGTGGGAGCTTTGGGTGGAAGAGCACTAGCCAAGTTGCAGGAGCCAACAGATGATACTGTGAAAGACATTCAGCACGAAGAACTAATGAGTGAGTACCGCAGGCAAATTAAACAGCTTGAACGCGAGAAGAACTTACGCCAGTATCGAGAACAGGATTCGGGTCGTGGTGGTAGACCGATGCTTTAATCTAGGAGTGAGCCGTGCCGCATAGCTTGGTGAAATACGCGCAGACACAGAAAAAAACAGCGGACGGAAGACAATTGTTTTGGGGAAGGGCTGAACAGGACGGATTGCCTTTTAGAGGAATTCAGCCGCCTGTTATGCCTGATGAAGAATATGAGTCAAGAGCCGTCAGGGTAGCCGACGTCAAGAACGGCATATTTGACGTTACTATTCCTGAGCAGAACGCAGAGTACGTCAAAGTCCTCGATGCTTGCATTAACGGTTGGTATAAGTGTTTACATGTTGAACGCTTTGTGAATAAGGAACCCAAGCATTATATTGAATGGGCTGAGTTTTACATGGAAGACGGCGCTCCGATGAATATGAGCATGTCGTCGATTTTGCCGGGAGCTCCCAAATGAACAGTGATATGGCTAGAATGTTGCTCAGCAAGATTTTTGAGAAACAAAGTGATAATCCTTATTTTCCGGCGGTTGGCGGCAGCTTTCCTCCTATTTTTGACGGAGCCGCAGTACGCAACAATCAATCCAATCCTTCGGTTTATGACATTGCGCAAGCTTTACTTGCAACAAACAACGAAAATCCATTAGGCAACGCTGTTTTACTGGGGCCGGCAGGCTTAAACGTCCAAAACAATTTAAACGCAGAAGCACAAAGAATTAAAAAATTGTTTGAAGAAAGAGAAGCAAAACAGGAAATAGCAGATCGGACTGGCGTGGGACCTGACGGTAAGCCAAAAATATTTGACGTCTGGTCGGATGAAGGCGTTAGATTGCGCAGAGCCGCAGAAGCAAAAGCTAAAAATCCAGACATGCAAGGATTGCCGGAATTTAAACCACCATTTCGCGGCAATCACGAACTTGATAATTTACCGACAAGTCATCCCGGACCGCCAAAAACTCAAGTAACACCTAATGTACAAAACAATGCAGCAACAGGTTTAACTGCGCCACAAACCGTTCCTCCTCCTCCGCGTGGCGCAGGGGCGCCTCCTTTTATTACGAGCGCCACAAATGCAATTGCTGATACATTAAAATCTTGGGGACAAAGCGTTACAAACAATGTAACACCAAAAAATATTAGCAGCGTAATCGGTGCGCCAATGGCAGCACTAACAGGGTCTAAACCTAGTGAAACAAATGGAACAAGTGGAACAAGTAGTGCGCCTACTCCAACTTTAGCTTCAAAAAATGATGCAGGCGTCAAAGCGTGGTATGAAAATGACATGGTTCGTCGTGCGGCATTGTTAGGGCTTGCCGGCGGTGCGGGTCTTGGTGGTGTTTACGCATTAAGCAAAATGTTTAACAAGCCTAAACCCAAAAGTAAAATTAATCGTAACTTTGATTTTACGTACCCCGTTGAACGCATTAAAGAATCTGGAGAACAAGGTTGGTCTAATTACTTATTCGGTACGAATGAGCGTACGCCATCAATATTGGACAACCCATTACTGCTTTCGACACTAGCATTAGCTGGTGGTGGTGGGTTGTTGGGTGGTTACAAAGGTACGCAACTTTTAACAGATGCTGTGCTTAAAAAAACACATGACGATGAACGAAAAAAAGCCGAACGTGATTTTCATGATGCTTTGTTAAGTAGTTACGCATCGCCGTTGTCACACGATCCTCACGTGAAAAAATCTTCAACGGCAACAATGACTGAAGTTGGACAGGCTTTAGATTCGTTGTATTCGACGTTGACGCAAAAGGTAGCCGAATATCCGGGAGTGTCTACGGGATCTGCTGTTAACGATGTTTTAGCTGGTTTGCCTGCTCTCTATTTGCTTTATGCAGGTGCTTCTGGTTTGGGTACAGGTGCATTGGCATATGACTACACGCGCAAGGGCAGTAAAGCTGAAGCCTTGAAACGTGCTTTGAGAGAACGTGACAGCGCTCGATATGAACACGCGCCACCTGAGTTGTATGCAACGGCTGAGCCTATTGACATTTCAAGGCCAGTTTCCAGAAAAGAACAACGCTCTGCCGTGGTGTAATCATTTCAAATACGGTGTAAACAATGGATTCTATATTGCCTCCAGCTCGCCCAACAGCGAGTGCTTTACCCGCCAAGTTAGATGCCATGTCACCGGTGCCTCCTATGGCCGGTGACATGTCGATTTTACCGGCACCACCTAAGCCGCAATTTACATCACCGTCTATGGATCAACTCAGATCATTTTCGGACGTTAGTTCCACACGCAAAGCTATTTACGATTCTGTATTAGCTGCGGCATCCGCTATTCAACCCATTTCTAATGAAAAGCACACATTGCGTTTGAATGGTGTCAGATACATTGATCCCGAACTCTATTCCAACAAACAGCACAAAGATGCGGTGTTGGGTGGTAAGACCATGGGCCGTCGTCTTAAAGGCACGTGGGAGCTTATGGACAACATCACGGGCCAAGTCATTGATGCCCGTGATCAGGTGTTGGCTAATGTGCCTTATGTGACTAAATACGGCACCATGGTCCACAACGGCAGCGAGTACACCTTAACTGCACAGCAAAGGCTCAAACCCGGCGTCTACACGCGTATTAAATCTAACGGAGAATTAGAAGCGCACGCCAACGTATTACCGGGCAAAGGCATTTCTCACAGGTACATGCTCAACCCAGAAACAAATGTGTACAAACTTAAATTGGGACAGGGTGAATTGCCTTTGATGCCTTTGCTTAAATCTATGGGAGCCACAGACGCCGAAATCAAAGAAGCGTGGGGAGATCAAATTTACGCCGCTAATTACAAAGAGAATGATTCTGCCGTTGTGCAAAAACTTAAAGCCAGATTACTCAAAGCCAAAGACCTAGAAGGCGATGAAACAACGACGCGGCAGAAGCTTACGGACGTGTTTGAAAGAATGGAGCTAGATCCCTTTGTTACTAAAAGAACATTGGGCACAGCTTTTGACAGAATGAACAAAGACGCCATTCTTGCTACGACTAAAAAACTCTTAGCGGTGTCGCGCGGTGAACAAGAAGTGGATGACCGTGACCATTTGGCCTATCAGACTTTTCACGGACCGGAAGATTTGTTGCGTGAGCGTGTTGAACGAGATCATTCGGGCATGCGCAGAGCCGCATTTTACAAAGCATCATTCCAAGGCAGTTTAAAAAGCATGCCTACAGGAGTAATGACACCTCAACTTGAACAGGCACTTCTTGGTTCAGGGCTTGGACAGAACCTTGAAGAAATCAATCCTGCCGAAATCCTTGATAAGCACACTAAGATCACACGTTTGGGAGAAGGTGGTATCCCAAGCATGGATGCCATTCCCGATGAAGCTCGCAGTGTGCAACCTTCTCACATGGGATTCATGGATCCTGTACGCACGCCAGAGAGCATGAGAGCAGGGGTAGATACTCACATTGCTCGAGGTGCCCGTAAAGGACCCGACGGCAAGATCTATGCTCAGTTCAGGGATTTGAAGACAGGTGAAACAGTATGGCGTTCTCCTCAAGAACTTGCAGATGTCGCCGTAGCGTTTCCCGGAGCGTTGAAAAGCGACGATAACCGCGTGCCTGCTATGAAATCAGGCAAAATCACATATGTGCCTAGAGAAGAAATTGATTACGAACTTCCAGCGTTTGAAGATGCATTCTCAGCACTAGGTAATCTGATTCCTATTAAGTCTGCGGTCAAAGCACAACGTATGGCTATGGCCAGTCGTATGTTGACACAAGCGTTGCCATTGAAAGACGGAGAAGCTCCTTTTGTGCGGGGTGCTCTTCCCGGCACAAAAGGCACTAAAGACTTTGAACACGAGTTTGGCGTCCACATGGGTGCTGTTAGAGCGGCCCAAGATGGACAGATTACAGACATAAGTGACGGTATTGTTAAATTACGCTACGCAGATGGAAGCAAAGACGAAATTGAGCTGTTTCAGAACCATCCATTTAATCGCAAAACAATGTTGCATCAGTCTACGGCGCTGAAGCCCGGAGATATGTTCAAACAAGGACAAACAATCGTCAGGTCTAACTTTACGGATAAAGACGGAGCCATGGCACTGGGGTTGAATGCTCGCACTGCCTATATGCCATGGAAAGGTTACAACTTTGAAGACGCTAACGTCATTTCCGAAGGCATGGCTAAGCGCATGTCTTCAGAGCATATGTATCAACACGAACTTGAAGTAACAGATCAACATAAAATGGGGAAAAGGAATTACATATCCTTGTTTCCACAGAAATACGATAAGCAATTATTGGATACGATGGACGACGACGGCATTATCAAGGTTGGACAGACTGTAACGTATGACCAACCTTTGATCTTAGGTGCGCAGGAAAAGGAATCTCCACAGAACAAGATTCACAAACAAGGTGCGCGGGCGTTTGGAGATGTGTCTGTATTGTGGAAACACCATGATCCGGGCGTAGTAACAGATATCGTACAAAGCAAGAATGGCCCTGTGGTGTTGGTTAAATCAATTGTCCCTACGCAAGTGGGTGACAAGATGAGTGGTAGATATGGCGACAAAGGCGTTATCGCAGCTATTGTTCCTGACCATCAAATGCCTACAGATTCCCAAGGCCGACCATTTGAGGTATTGCTAAATCCCCTCGGTATTGTGACAAGAACCAATCCAGCCCAAAAAGTGGAATTGATGCTAGGCAAGATCGCAGAGCTAACAGGTAAATCTATTGCTGTACCCGACTTTGAAGACATCGAGGACATGACAGAATGGGCGGAACAGCAACTTAAGAAATACAATCTTAAGGGCACAGAAAACATTATGGACGTGACGAGAAATCAATACGTCAATAACGTTGCTACTGGTAATCGTTTCTACATGAAGTTGCATCACACGGCGGAATCAAAAGGGCAAGGTCGTGGGTCAGGCGCATACTCGTCAGAAGATGCTCCTGCAAAGGGTGGAGAATCAGGGTCCAAGCGTATTTCCATGTTGGACGTTAATGCGTTGTTGTCTCACGGTGCTACAGAAACCATTCGAGACGCAGGGCTTATTCGCGGGCAAAAGAACGAAGAGTATTGGACACAGTTCATGCAGGGACACACGCCGATTGAACCCAAGGTGCCTTTGATTTACGAAAAGTTTGTAAACTCACTTAAAGCCGCAGGTATTAACGTTGTATCAAATGGCCAAGAAACCAATGTAATGGCCATGACCAATAGTGACGTTAAACAATTAACGGCAGATCGTGTTGTTAGGTCAGGAGAAACAGTTCGCTTTGATAAAAACATGGAGCCTATTGCAGGCGGTCTGTTTGATCCAAAGTTAACTGGAGGACACAACGGCAGACAATGGGCCAAGATTGAATTACCCGAGCCAACTCTTAATCCTGTGATGGAAGAACCCGCTAGACGTTTGTTGGGTCTAACGCAGCAACAACTTAGAGACACGATTGGCGGAGAGCATATCCTTGGCAGATATGGCACAGGGCCTCAAGCAATAGCTAAAGCCTTGGCGGAACTAAACGTCAAACGTGAGATCGACGTAGCTAGGGCGCAAGTCAACGGCAGCAACAAAGCAGCACGCGACAATGCCATTCGCAGGTTAGGTTACCTCAAAGGTGCAGAGAAATACGGGCTGCATCCTAAAGATTGGATTCTTGACGCTGTACCTGTGCTTCCGCCTATCTTTAGACCTGTTACCGTCATGGGCAGTTCGGGTATTCCTTTGGTAGCAGACCCTAATTACTTATACAAAGAATTGCTGGACGCTACGGCTAATTTTAAGTCTATGAAGGACATGGTAGGCCTTAACGATACGGGGTCGGAAAGGTTGGCCATTTACGATTCTTTTAAAGCAATCACAGGGCTTGGCGATCCTATTCACCCTAAGCTTCAAGAAAAGAATGTTTCAGGCATTCTTAAATCAATTTTCGGTAACTCGCCTAAGTTTGGGACGGTACAGCGTAAATTGCTGTCATCGACTGTGGACAACGTAGGGCGAGCTGTAATTACGCCTAACCCCGATTACGATATGGATACGGTAGGCATTCCTGAAGGTAAAGCGTTTGAAGTTTACAACAAATTTTTGATTAGGCGATTGAAGCGTCTGGGTATGCCCATGGGTGAAGCGTTAAGGCACGTTAAGGATAAGACGGCATTGGCTAAAGACGCATTGTTAAAAGAAATGGAAACGCGGCCTGTGTTTATCAACCGTGCGCCCGTGTTGCACAGGTTTGGCATCATGGCATTTAAACCACGATTAGTCAGTGGCGATGTTATGCAGATTTCTCCGTTGATTGTAAAAGGATTCAATGCAGACTTTGACGGAGACGCAATGCAGTTTCACGTGCCTACAAGCGAAGCTGCCGTTAGAGAAGCCTACGACAGAATGATGCCTTCTAAGAACTTATTTCACCCGGCCGACTTCAAATCTGTCGTGCATGGGCCTGTTAACGAGTATATTGGAGGCTTGTACCATGCGTCGAGTCAAACGTCAGCACGGAGACCTCGTGTGTTTGCGTCAAGACAAGATGCCATAGCCGCATATAAGCGTGGAGATATCCAAGCAGACGATCCTGTAGAAATCATTCAATAAGCATTTAAGGAATCACCCATGATTACAGCATCAGAGCTTGGAAAGTTAGCAGCTAGGGTGAAGATAGCTGAAGAACAAAAATTACCACCTATTGCAGGTGCTGCGGTTACAGCTGGTAAAGCAATGAAAACAATGATTTCGCCGTTTGGCGCAATGCAAGCAGTAGCGCAACCTGCGGTGGCAGCAGCAAAAGATTATTCGTCTGCATATAGAGGTAAAGGTTTTTACAATGATTTATTAAATTCTGCGCCAGAGCATCAACTTGCCCAAGCAATTTCTCAACGTAGAAACGTGCACGACGCCAATGCATTTAGAACGGCAAAGCATCAATATGAAAATGATCCAGCTAATCGTAAATTAGATTTGAACTTACACCCATTTAATGAATCACATTATTCTGACTTTTTGCAAAAAAATCAAATGCCTGAGTTCACACCGCGTGACGCAGTACAAAGCGGTTATACGCCTTCAAATATTCCGTATAAACCTGAGATGTATTCAGGTGTGTCTAAATCGCAAGGCGGTCGCGTTGAAGGCCTAGAACCTGATGATTTCGCAGCACAAACGCCCACTAGCCTTCAAACGTTTAGACCAAGAATTCGTTTAGACAACCGTATAGATCGTTTTGAAGCGTTGCCACCCGGACCGCAAGCAGGAATTAGTATACTAGCGGGTTTCAAAACGCCGAATAAAATTGTAACTAATGTTAACAATGCATATAACGCATGGCGATATCCGCAACAACCACCAATACCTGCGCGTGCAAGTACCGATGAGTTTAACGATAGAAAATTTTGGGGAAACAGGCCTTCGTTTGAGCGGCAAAATAAAAGTGACGCATGGAGTGTTATGAACGCGTTTAACACGGCTTCTGTAGATAATCCATATTTTCCACTTACAGTAAATCCAACTACAGGACGAACACGTGAGGGTGAAAAACTGCTTCACACAGAAATGGCAAACCCAAAAACTGACCCTGCGGTGCGTAAAATTTACACCAAGCAGCGACTAAACCCTAACTTGCAATAAGCATTTAAGGAATCACCCATGATTACAGCATCAGAGCTTGGAAAGTTAGCGGCTAGGGTAAAGATGGCTGCTGATCCTACGTTTCGTAAATCTGATACCGTAATGCCTTCGGTGCCGGGGTCGTCGGCACCTAAACCTTCTGTGGCGCCGTATGCTCCTAATCCAAAGTCAGGTCCGGGTGGTGGTAAAGAAAATTGGGATTATGCCCCGCAAAAACCTAACGTGGTTTTGCCAAAAATGCCTGCGGCAGCATTGACGCAATTGCAATCTGTAAAACAACCAGCATTTTCAGCAACACCGCAAAAAACGTTAAAAGATATGCTGTACGGTTCAACCTTAGAAAAAGGTGTTCCGGTATTGCGCAATGCAGGCGGTCTTCGCCAGAAGTTTGAGGCATTTCCGGGTGAAAGAGACCCAATTCGTATGTTGCAAGACGCAAGCGATAAAATGCAACGACAAAAAGGACAGCCAACAAAACAAGATATACAAGATGCGCTTGCGCAAGGTAAAATTCGTCCCCGCAATCATCCAGATTTAGTGCAAGATTACGATGAATTTGGTGAAAACAAACAAGGATTTCCAAGTTTTTTCTTGCCCGGTAATGTCGGACTTGCCATGTTAGATCATTCAAGCAACAATTTACGATTTCAACAAAATAATCCAAATGCAAAACAACCAAAATCTTTACCTGCAAATGCGTTGAAAGTTGAAAACGGCGATCGTCGTTTTGATCCGCATCAATTTGCTAGAGATGGTTTAATTCACGGTGACCCAAAAACGCCTTTGTTTTTAATGCCGCAACATTTAGCTAATTTGGATAGAGCACTTGACGGAAGCGAGGCCGGCGTACTTGGACATAATCCGTATTTGCGCGGACACATTCCGCCAAAAGATTTTGGCAGTAGTGGCCCGCAAATGCGAGCGCCACTACCGAAAAAAGAAGATTTGTTTGATACCGCGCAAGAAACGGCTGCGTGGCGCAGGCGACCCATTTATCACAACCCTACCGCAATTGGTTCCGAAGAAGACGATGCGGGCGAAAGACTGTATTCCCGAATAATGCAAAACAAAAAATTTGACTCTGCTGGTTTTGCAATACCGCCAGCGGCACCTTTGTGGCCTTAATTAGTTTTTTATCTGACGCTTGCGGTGAATAATTGCTTTCTCTGGCTTACGTTAAATGTTTATGCTAACTTGAACACTTGGAGGATTACGCATGAATTACAGTCTTATCAAAGTGGCGCGGGATGTTTTGAATAAGGTGGCTTTTGTGCCGTCAGGAGACCCTTCTATGGGTGGTGCTCCTCCCGGTGGTGCCCCTCCCGGCGGCGCTCCGCCTATGGATCCTTCAATGATGGGTGGTGCTCCGCCTATGGATCCTTCAATGATGGGCGGTGCTCCGCCTATGGATCCTTCAATGATGGGCGGCGCACCACCTATGGATCCATCGATGATGGGTGGTGCTCCTCCAGCGCCACCTGCTCCGCCCCCACCTTCGCCTATGGATCCCGGCATGATTCAGCAGATTGTGGCTGACGAAGTCCGTAAAGCCATGGGTGCTGGTGGTGCTGGTGCTGCTTCGGGTGGCGGCGGTGGCTTGAAACCTAAGATCGACGTCAACGTAGAATTGATGCAAATTAAGCACATGTTGGCTAAACTTGCTGATGCGCTTAACGTCAAGATTCCTGCGCAGGATCTTGTCGCTACGCCAGATAAACTTATGACCATGGCTAACGGCGGTGACGCTACCAGTGGTGCCGGTAATAGCGGTGGTGGCGCCATTTCTGCCATTAAAGGAATTACAGGCATTACCCCGGCAGGTACTCCGGGTGGCGAAAAGGCTGGCCGTGATATGCAGTCAGGTGCTCAAACAGTACGTGACATGTTTATCAGTCCTACCATCAAACAGGCTGAAGCCGCAGGGCAAGCTATGACGTTGCCGTTGTTTCAAGCGAACGACAGAGCCACTCGGGTAGCCGCTGCTGTACGAGGTCGTCGCTAAGGAGTTATTTGTGTTTGTTGAAATTATTTCTGATTCCGGGATTGGTTCTGCGCCTATTCGCTTGAATATCAATCAGATTGTTATTCGGCAGGACAACAACACTATTATTGCTGTCGCCGCAGAGTATGGAATGGATAAATGTCAGCTCGTGTCGCATGTCGGTGATGACGATTTCAACGAAGTATTGGCAAAACTAGGCATCCACGAGACTACGCTTTGTGACACGTTACAACTTCCTGAGCCCCCAACAGGTGCTCGGTTAATTTCGGCCCCTTGATGAGGATTTACCGTGGCTAGTGAATTTTCTCCTGTGATTTGGATGGGTACGCGCGTTGTAGCAAAAACACCGGTTCGCAGCGCACCAAGAATTAATAAACCTGTAACGACGCCTGCTATTGTTTCGGCTTGCGCGTTGCCTCCAACTGTTGCGATTCCTAGCATCAGTGCAATCCCACCTGCGATTGCTGAATTGCCTCCAATTGCGGCAAAACCCACGCTTCCTTCTCTAGACGATGAGATTCTTGTTTCCTATAGTACCCCTGTGCAAAATGCTTTTGCGCAAGTTGCGGATCCGCTGACCGCTTTGGATGAAACTGTTCCTGTCCCAGCAAAGGACACTGACACTTCTTCCACCGGTCGATCAGGACGAGGTAGGCGAAGCTCCTACCGTAGCGGCCGTGGTACCTGACAACACGGATGTTCTCGGGGCAGCCGATGTGGTAAAACACGTCGGCTGTTTTTTTTAGGAGTCAGCCATGTTTGCGTTCATCCGTGATTTCTGTGTAAGGCTGTGGGTAGCTTTTTTCTGGCCTACACGTTCTCGAACAGTCGTGCTTCCTAAGGGTGAAGTGCAAATTGCTGCGTTAATTGCCAAAGTTTTAAACGGCATGCCTGAGTATCTATTACCGGATAAAGCGCGGGTAGACATTTTGACGCAAACTGAGGCGATTGAAGTAGATTGGGCGCATAAGTGGGCGGAAGGTATTGGTCAGGCCTTGTATTATGGCGCCATGACGAAACGTACACCTGTCGTGTTATTATTGATGAGTGCTGCGGACGAAGAACGGTACTTGGTGCGTGTCAGAGCTGTTATTGACGCGCATGCTCGAACCCGTTTGACGTTGTGGCTGTTCAACATGCATACGGGGCAGTTGGATATGGGTAAAAAAGGCGTCATCAGGGTGTTATAACCGGGAGTTCCCTGTGATCACGCGCAGCACCGTCGGCAAATTGATGATTGAAGATGCATTGCCTGAAAGCATGCGTGGGCGCAATACGGTTTTTAACAAGTCTTCGTTGCAGACACTGCTAAGAGAATTAGCCGATAAGCATCCTGACAAATACGTAGAGGTAAGTCAGAAACTGGCTAACATCGGACGACAGGTTGCAACGGAAACAGGTGGCTTTAGCTTTGGTTTAGGCGCATTGACGCAAACAGCCGGAGCTAAAGCAACTCTGGCCGAAATCAGAGGCAAAGTTAAAAAGTTGCTGGCTAACCCTTATCTGACTGACAAGCAACGTAACGAACTTGTGATTAAAACTGTTGGCGGATATCAGCAAAAACTAATGGATGACGTGTACACAGATAGTTTGGCTGAAAAAAACCCAATCGCTATGCAGATCATGTCGGGCTCTCGTGGCAACAAGATGAATTTGGCATCATTACGCGGTGCCGACTTGTTGTACGAAGATCATAGGGGTGACATCATTCCTGTGCCTGTACTTAAAAGCTATTCTCAAGGGTTAACTCCTGCCGAGTATTGGGCTGGTACATATGGCGCGCGTAAGGGTGTTATTGCAACTAAGTTTGCTACGGCGGATGCAGGCTTCTTCGGCAAACAACTTAATCAAGTAGCACACAGGCTTGCCGTTGTTGATCAAGATGATCCACGTCAAGATTTAGGCATTAGAGGATTACCCGTAGACACCGACGACATGGACAATGAAGGCGCATTGTTAGCGTTTGACTTTGGTGGTTACAAGCGCAACACGGTATTAACGCCTAAGATTCTGAAAGACCTTAAGGCACGTAAGTTCGATCGTATCTTGGTGCGCAGTCCAATGACGGGTGGCAGTCCTGATGGCGGTGTTTATGCTCGTGACGTAGGTGTTAGGGAAAGAGGTACGCTTCCGGGGCGTGGAGAGATGGTGGGCATGACAGCAGCCCAAGCTATTGCAGAACCTATCAGCCAAGGACAATTAGGATCAAAGCACTCGGGTGGTGTTGCGGGACAAGAAAAGACGGTAGGTGGTTTCCAATACATCAACCAATTGATTCAAGTACCCAAGACATTTAAAGGTGGAGCTGCACACACGCTTGTAGACGGTAAAGTTCAGAAAATAGAAGACGCTCCTGCTGGCGGTAAGTACGTATTTATTAATGACAAACCCCAGTACGTAGGTCATGGTTTTGAGATTAACGTTAAACCGGGAGATGAGGTTGAAGCCGGAGATGTTATTAGCGAAGGCATGCCCAATCCTTCCATCATTACGCAACATAAGGGCATAGGCGAAGGCCGCAAGTATTTTGTTAAGGCTTTTAAGGAATCTATGGGATCTATGGGGCTTCGTTCCCACAGAAGGAACATTGAGCTTATTGGTCGTGGTTTGATAGATCACGTGAGAATGACAGAGGAATACGGAGATCACGTACCCGATGACGTGATTCCTTATTCAACGTTGGAGCATGGATACAAACCCCGTGAAGGTTTTCAGACATTAGAACCCAGTAGAGCTTTGAATAAGTATTTAGAGAAACCTGTGTTGCATTATTCTATTGGCACGCAGGTAAAGCCAAGCATGCTCAAGGACATGACGTACTTTGGTGTTAAGGACGTTACGGTTCACGACAAGCCTGCGCCGTTTCAGCCAGAGATGGTTAGGGCGATGTACAATTTGCATCATGACCCCGACTGGATGACGAGGATGTATGGTTCGGGGCTTAAGAGTAGTTTGTTGGATGCTACACACAGAGGTTCCACGAGTTCGGCTACAGGCACAAGCTTCGTACCCGGATTAGCAAGAACTGTTGACTTTGGTAGAGTTGGTTTGATCCAGCAACCTAAGACTGGCGTAAAGCCTGATTTGAATACGCCCGTAGCCACGCCTATGACTCCTAGCACCGACACTGAGAAGTTATCTAGTGACGCGTTGTACCACGGGTCTTCTTTAAGATTAAAAAACATTGAACCACGCCCTAGCCGTGTGATTAACAACGAAGCTGCGGTTTTTGGAACACCTAATCGTGAGTTAGCTTTGAGTTTTATGGCTCCGTGGACAGATGCTGATTTGTCCTTGGGGAGTACTAACAACGAACCTTATGTTTTAGAAGAACGATACCCCGGTGCCTTTGAAAAGATTTATAAAGGCAAAAGCGGGTTCTTACATCATTTACCTTCCACAGACTTTGCTGAAGATCCTCGGTTAATGCCTACTGAGAGAATTGCACGCAAAGCCGTGAAGCCTATAAACGTCGAGGAAATTAAAAACCTTTGGGACGCGTTGCAGACATCAGGGATTGTGTTGAAACGGCATGGTGACAAATCTAACAACAAAGTTGCCAATGACGACATTCTGCCTCAGCAACACATTAAGTTTGCGGAAGTGTACACAGCAAATGGCGACAGTGTTCAGGGTGTAGGTCTGCGAAAGCTGTACCACGCTTTGTTAGACGAAAAAGGCATATCGGGTTTAGGCGTCAACAACGAAGAAACAGGTAATGTCGAATTAGCGTTTAACGGCGATGAAGCCCAACGTAAAAATGTTTTTGATGAACTAGCCACGCGGATCCAAGCAAAAACAGGCAAACCTGTAACGTTTGCGCCTTTGGCCGTACCCCAGCAAATGACATCAGTTAATTTGTCGAACGCAGATGCTGCTAGGTTAAACGCCATACATCACTTGGCGTACCGCATGTCCAATATGTACGACCCTTCCGACGCAGCCATGCATGATGACGCAACATTCAAGCAAAACATGGCTGATCGGTTTAGGCTTGCAGTTACAGATAAGGGTTTAACAGGCACAGTCCCCAGTCGTGCAGCAGAACAACTTTTAGGCACACGTCCCATGTATTCTGCGATGGCCCCAGAATATCGTGTTAGGGATGAAGATGAAGCCATGAAAGACATGGCTCCGGAGCACAAACAAAAACTTTTAAGCATGCTTGGAACAGACAGAGGATTTTTAAGTAATAGTACTGGTACGGATAAACACGCTAGTGACGACCTGTATTTTGTTAAATGCGCAGAAACTGATCCATCCAAAGTTATTTTAATTAGCGGACATAGTGGCGCAGGCAAATCCACGGTGGCAAAACAACTTAGTGATGCTTTGGGTTTACCTGTCACGAGTATTGATGATCATCCTGCACTCAAACAGATATTTAAGAATGACCCTGAAAACAAACACATGACGCCCGGATCGATTGAACGTAGGCGTTATCTTGATGCAGCTCGACGTATGGCACTCGACACGATTAATTCGGCAAAAGACGGTGCCATTGTGGAAGGCACGCAATTAGCTGCGTTGCGTAAACAACAATTAGCGCAATACCCGCATCGTGTTTTGGTCACGACACCATTAACAGAGCTTTTGCAACAAAGACTAGATAGAACTAAGCAGAGAGTAGAAGCCAAAGGAAACCCGTGGACGCCTGAAGTTGAAGCATATCGTTCTGAGTTAGGTCGGAAATTGTATGACTCCAACAAGTCAGATATGAGCAGATTTGGAAACATGCCCGGTACGCTTACACACAATACGCGCGCAGACAATCTTGATTCGTTGTTAGACAATTTTAAAAACCAGTACAAACACGCCGATGACATTCTTCCGGGGGGCATTGGGGACAAGTACAACGTCTCTGATTTTCCCAAGAAGGAAATGGCTAAGGGTGTTAAGACGGAATCCGAGCACACCACTAATCCTGCCATTGCTGCGGACATTTCCAAAGATCATTTGGTGGAAGATCTTAAGTACTACACCAAACTTGAAAAGGTAGAAAAGAAAAGCGTTTATAGTATTGCCGACGGTATTGCCAGAGCTCGTAATAAGCGTGCCGCAGATATTGCTTCTTTGATCAGAGAGGCAACGCCTGTAACAACAATTCGTGACATTGAGAATGCTGCGGCACGCCGTTATGAACCGCCAGAGCCTGCTGAATTACCAATTTCTGTAGCACAGACGGCGTTACCTACAGAAGAAGAATTACGAGCAGCGCGTTTGAAAGAATTACTGGAAACGAACAAAATTTTAAGGCAGCAGACAACCCAGTACAGTCCCGATCTGGGGTTACTCGATGAGGAGGTAGAGTAATTATGCTTACGGCATCCGAGCTTGGACGGTTAGCAGCTAGGGTAAAGATGGCTGGAGCAAGTGCGTCTATTGGCGCAGCTACACCAAAGCCAATACCGGAATTTTCTAGTGATTTTGAATCTGAGCTTTTACCTAAATTTCCTACCAGTTCAAGGACAGGACGCATTAAACCGATAGGAGAGCCTGTTGACACAAATGCCCCAATATTTGGAAGTTTATTTAATCCTAGCGAAAATAAAGCTTACGGAGATCCTACGCTTCGCGGTAGTGCGGCTAAATTTGTGCCCCAGAAAGATTTTCCGTACGCAGGCAAAGATTTGACAGGAAATGATGGTCCTAAGATGGACATGCGCACATATCAAACATTGCTAGCAAAACATTATAGTAATCATCGTCCGTTTGGGTTTAATGTGCCGCCTTCGTTGTTAGGGCCGCTATCGGAATATTTACCGCAACAAGCATTTAGTTTCCATCCCGGGGATGAACGACACGAAACGTATTCTGCGGCTAACGCACTGTACCGTGATCCGTCAAAAGCACCGCAAAAACAAGAATTTGAAAAAACATTAAAAAACATGAAAGACATAGCGTTTAAACAACGCACATCAAGACCGTTTTATTACGATGAATATTTTACGGATCCCGGTGTTAGAATGGGTCCCATCGGCGCCAACGTAGAAAGCGCACAAATTATGAACATGCCGCCAGATTCAGCGTGGCAAAATCCGCCAGATAATTCGGCCATTAAACTTTTAAATAAAAATTATCCTTCGGTTGGTCCTGACTCTGCTCGATTGCACGAACACGTGCATACGACGCAAAGTGTGCCAACACGAATGCGGCGAGACGAAGTTCCGCGCACAATATTTGGAGCTGAATTACCAGCTGTATTAAGTGAAAGTGCTCACGTGGCGGATGCTTATCACAAGGCGACAGGACAATGGCCAAAGGGCGAAATAATGGGAATGCCGTATTCTGCGTTTGTTGAAGATTTGCGGCGACGTGGACATCTTGGCGGATCTACTCAAATGAGTGCTGTCATGAATGACCCCAAATACCGCGCGCAAATACAAAAAATGATAGATGTGCAACACGGCAAATTTGAGCAGCAAGATGCTCTAGCAGATGCTTATAACGGAATTATGCAAAATCCTCGAGTTGCTCTTTTAGGAACTGCTTTGGCAACAGCGGGAACACCCGTAAGTGCGCCATTAAACATGTTAAATAATTTACTTCCGCCCGGAGCGTGGGGAGAAGAAACTAAAAGGTCGGCGCCGGCGTATTCCGGCGTTGTTGGAAAACGAACAACGTCTTCACCTCCGTCTCAAAGGAAATACGATGCGGACGGAAAAGCCATTCCATCGGGCAATATTAACAAACCAACAACGTCTTCACCCCCGCGTCAAAACAAATACGATGCGGACGGAAAAGCCATTCCATAAATAAAATAAGTTTTAAACAATATAAGCATTTAAGGAATCACCCATGATTACGGCATCAGAGCTTGGAAAGTTAGCGGCTAGGGTAAAGATGGCCGCTGATCCTACGTCTAATAAGATTCCGCCGTATATTTCGGGACCAAGCTTGCCGTACGTTCCCCCTGCACCAAAAGCACCTAAACCAACGCCTACACCTGTGGGAATGTCTCAAGCAGACCGTAAGTTATACAACGGAGCTGAAGCGCAAATAGGATCACCGGCATACGCTGAACATATACGCACGTTCGCAGATCAAACGCGTACGCCAAAAAGTGAGTCAACTTTTCAGGCGCCTTTATCTCCAGCATCATCATTGCAGCGCGACGCCGGTAGACTTGCGCACGGTGTCGGCGTAGCAGGGGCATTAATGGGCGGAACTATTGAACCCGATATGTTACCCGGCATACGATTGCCTGATCGTTTAAGTAAAAATCTTATAGGCAAAGGAGTAGGATTTGCGGGTAATGTACTGGCATTTCCTTTTAAGCACCCGGTGACTGGAATGGTAATTGATGCGGCAACGGAAACGGCGGTCCCGCGTACAACACAACAAATGCAACATGATTACGAGAATAGAACAATTCCAGCATTACGTGGTGTATTTCCGCAAATGGATCCAGAGTTCAATAAACGGTATCCGGGCGGAAAAATGACAATGTTGCAAGCGCTTGGTGAAGTTCCAAATCAGTTGCGCAAACAATTTTGGTCTTCGCTTGATTTGGCAAGTTCTCCTATAGGGCACTTAGCTAATACAGCGGCTGTTAGAAATTTGACACCCGATGCAATCCAAAAAGAAAAGATTCGACAAACATTAGAAGCGCAAACGCACGGTACTGCGCCGATTACTAAAACGGATCCAGCATTTTTACCTGATGGCGTAAAGGGATACGCGCCGCCAAAAGTAACAAGAACATGGCAAGATTATTTTATGCGAGAAGATCCTACAATTACGAATCAGAGTACGCCTGCGGCTCAAAATCAAATGACGCTACGAAAAATTACCCAAGGCGTATTGTTGAATAATGATCCTGCAAAAATACAAGCGCATGCACAATTATTAATAGATAAAAACCCCGACCACTTTATGCAATTACATCCTAAGCAACAAGAAGCGCTAAATGCTGCTTATTCAGATGCCGAGGTACAGCGAACGCCTGAATATGCGCGGGCACAGGCACAGGGAGCTAGCGAGCAACAACTTGATACGATACGAGCGCAATACCTTAAAAAAGAGCTTGAATCGCAATTGCGTCCTGCGGATTTAAAGAAAACAGAACCCAACCTCTTACCTCCAGCAAATCTAAACGATCAAACAGACCGGTATAGGCTTTACAAAGCAATGATTGCCGCCAAAGTGATACCTGAAACAGATGCTACTCTTAATCAATTTGTATTAGAAGATCCGCAGCAACTTAAAAAAGAATTAAGTAAATTGATAGCAGCCGATAAATTAGACATTAGCCCGACGTCACCGTTAATGTTGCGACTTAAAAACAGCCCTGACATTATTCGCGCACTGACAGCCGCAGGTTTAGACCTTGCGGGGCAATAAACGCAACGTTTGACATTTGTCTTGGTTTGCCTCGCTCCTACGTTATAATTTTGAATAATGTACTTACCTAAGGAACACACGCATGTCACGCACACTCTCTTTTTCCTTTGAGAAAGTCGCTACAGTTGTTGGTACGTACTGGCGAGATAAAAAAGCAGACTATAAGCATTTAAAGCATTGGATGAAACAAGCCACGATTGGTGGAGAGCAGTCCGAAGGTTTTGAGCAGGCATTTTCGTCGCTTGCTTACGCTTATTTAAAGGACAAAGCTCCACGTCTTCTAGATTTTATCATCGGCTTTCAGTTGGTCGAACGTAACGACGACAACACTAAAGCCGTAGGCATCTTTGGCTTTAAAGTAGGCGAACAATGGCTTTACGCCCCCGTATTCTTTTTGAACGGGGATCTCAAGGGACACGAACTTCTTTATCTTAAGAAACAAGATATGTTTGTTCCCATGAAAGAGAACTGGGTCAATCACGTCATTAGTCGCAAGCCTCACGTATTAGGTGAAGCGTCTGCCAAGAATACATTCCAGCTAGGTGGATTACTGCCTAACCTTAATCGTTTGGCAAATCCTCCTGTAGCTACCAAGTTTAGTTCCGATCTTGGTTTTAATTGTTCGGAATGGGCACAACCATTCTTGCCGTTCTTAGCCGCAGTTGTTGCCGATCGTAATGACATATTGTTTGCTCGGCATACCAAGGTGGCTGAAAATCTGGATATGCGTAACGTGTTGCGTTCTTTTCCGTTGTTAAAAGCCGCGTACGAAAAAATGTATCAGGCCTATCCTTTGATCAAAGAAGGGTTTGATAAGTTTTACGGACCCAATTTCTGGGCTGACATGGCGAGCGTAGCGTTGGAAGACGCAAAGAGCATTGTCAAAACCAGTGCCGATCCTTCTAGTTTCCGTACGCGTGGGCAGATGAATATGCCTACCGCTGTGGACATGAATAAGCCGATGATGAACACGGGTGCGTCCGGTGGATCGTTCCCGTTATCAATGATGAATTTTAACGGGCAATCGCTTACACCGCAGTCGGGACAAAACGTTGCGAGTCAGCCAAACTCTAATCTTAATTCTATGTCGTTGACGGGCACGGGCACCCCTCGGGCACAAACAGGAGCCATGTTTGCGCAAAACACAGGACGGTCAACGCCTAATGCGCCGCAACTAGCTGCGGGTAATAAACCTGCTGGATTATTACCGTCAGCGAACAAGGTTCCAACAACACCTGTGTCGGCGCAGATGAAACCTAAAACGGCGTACGACGTTACAGATTCGACTAAAGAATCGCGTTGTTGGGAAGGATATGAACCTGTTCCCGGCAAGAAACCATATTCTGATGATTCATGTCGCAAGACAGGCAGCAAACAAAAGGAAGAAAAAAAGTCTTTTGACATTTTGCCTGCTGCGCGTGAAACGCATCCTATTAAAACGGGTGCTTTGAAGATCACCATGCAAAACATTCAGATGTCGGGAGACGCTGATGATTTTGACGGTGACATACTTAAGAATATTTTGCCTGATGAAATTCAGGACAAGATTGCTGACATGATGAAACGATCAGCCGAAGCTGATAACGACGTGACCATTACGGACGGCGACAACAAGAGGCTGAACTCTACAGATGATGATCGCAAGAAGCTTTTGGATGATGGCGTTCTGATCACTGACAAGCGTGATTCCCAAGACGTGAGTATGGCGTTCAACACGCAAGTCAAAATGGAACTGATGAATCCTAATGAGAGTGGCGTGTACGAGGTATTGGAAAAGCCCGGCACTTTTACAGAGATGGTTGTACTGAGCAATCCCGCGTCAGGTCGTGGCCGTGAAAACACTGTATTGGTTGTTCGCAAAGACGATCCAAGGTCGTGGTTGCACACTCACCGCACCAATGTGTTTGTAAAGTCGTGTGACTGTCCACTGCCCTCGGTGTTTAGGGAATGGGTCAACGGTCTTAGCGACATCAGTGATTGCAAAGTAGGCAACACTTATGTAGCTATCCACGAGATTGGCTCGGGTACATGCCCGTTTGAAGTTACCGAAGTATTGAGTAACGGTGCTTATCGTGTCAGTTGGTTAGATCACGCTGATTTGTCACGTCCCGGTAATCTGGCAGCGCGTACTTGCATGCACCCTCAGAATGACAATTTGAACGGTTACAAATCGTGGGACGCTAAGATCACAATCAATAATCGTCCCGGGACTAACCTTCGCACGGTGGCAGGGGAAATGTTCATTCCCTCTGACTACAAGGTGATTAAGGTCAGAGAGAAGAACGATACTAGCCGCAAAGACGATAGTCCTTTTACGTTCATGCCTTGCTGCGAATCTAAGCCTTTCCAGTCAGGCTCACGGTCTGATCCTTCACCCATCGAACTGGGTAACTTGGTAAATATCCAATTGATGCTGTACGAGAAAATGGCATCACTTAAGATTCAAGACACCGGTACTGATTTCTACATTCAATCAGCCACGCACGGAAATCATCGTCTTAAGAAAATGGCCGCAGTGATTCACCTCGTAGCTGATCATGGTTTGGCCGAGAAGCAGGCGCGCGTAATGCTCAAGGAAGCATCCGCTGTTGCTAAGCACAATTCTGCCACAAGTTATTTCGTCAAGCATGCCGCGCCATTTAACAACAGTGTGCTTGCAGGCGGACCTAACACTCCCGGTTTCCCTGAGCCTTTCTACGGACAGGAACCTGTGGGTCGTGGCATGTATCCAGCCCGGTATCCTGAAGAGTACACATCTTTGGTTCCCGGCATGGACAGTAATCTGACGGATCCAAAGATTTACGATCCGTTCTACATGCCTGATACCAAAGCCATGTTTGTCGGACAGCAGGCGTCGCAAGCCGGGCAAAAAGAAGTGTTTGACACAGCCATGATTAGTGGCATGTTGAAGACCGTGCGCCAAGACAGTCTTGTTGATAAGTACTTGGGCGACTTAATGAAAGCTCTTGACAAGCTAGGTCGTATCTTGTTCCTATTCTATTGGCATCAAGAAGAATTTGAGGACAGGTACGGCAAACAAGATTTGCCTGAACTGGAAGATACGTTGCGTAATGCGTTTGAAGTGCTGGGTGATCTGGTACTCTTCCTTAAGGAAAAGACGGTTCAAAGTGGCGTGATGTTTGATAGCGGCGTAGGTCGTCCTGATCCAAGCATTGACGCAGCTACTGGCGAATAATTCTGTGTATGGAGTGTGCCATGTCTATCCCGTATGAATGTACGCCGCAAGGTGGTTTCGTGGTAAATGCCGGAGCCACTGAAACTTTTACGATTGATTTTCCTAGCCGTTCGGTGATTTCCAAGATCATCGTTATTCAGACAGACGGTGCTCCAGCAAACTTCTCAGTGATTTTGTTTAACAACGCTATTGCTGCTGGTGGTACAAATCAGTCAGAAAGCGTTGGCGATTACCAAGGCGATCTTCCGCCCGATCTGTACCGTGTAACACCGACACTTACGGCTACCGCAGGTAAGTTGTTATATTTCTCTGAGACATCCAGTGGCGGTCGTGGTTTTGTCTTTTTCAATCAAGATAAAGACACCATGGCTAACCGCTTGGGTAATCCCCACAAGCTTTACCTCCAGATCACCGTACCGGGATCTTCAGGTAACGCTACTTTCGCTGTTACGATTGCTGGGGAAATCTTTAAGTAAGTGGTTATTCAATGCTAGGTCACGCAGATTTTGAACGCTTTAATCTATTTCGTAAACCGGAATGGAGATTTGATCGCGTCAAGTCTTTACTTGAAAATCATCCTGCGCCTAAAAGATGCAGCGCGCGGGATGATAATTACGTCAAGGTTGCGCGTAATTTTTTGCTCAGGTGGAAAAACAAAGAAGACGATTCAAGTCGCCGTCAATTGTTTTACGAGAATCCGGGCCTGTATTACGCAGTCGATTTGTATGAACGATCTACGGAAGACGCAACGTATCCATTTATTATTCAGGCACGGTTGTTGGCGGGTATGACATCGGAAGAAATTGCCGAGGTGATGCCGACAACATTTGAAACTATCGACTGGTACGAACGTTTGTTTTTTAATGTCAGTGATAGGCTCGACAAGCGAGACTGGGTCACCAAGATGATCCTCGTGCCTTCGATTATGCGGTCTCTGTTTGTTAATAACCGCAATACGGGCCACGCTGATAGTCATAACGAGCATCTTGTCGATCGCAGTATTTCGATTTGCGATCCGTTTTACGATGGGACTTTAAAGCTGTTTGCGTATTTTGGCGGTAGGCACGTGCTTGAGCCATTCCTTGCTTCGTGCGAAATTGACAAAAAATTGAAGTCACCTGATAAACTAAACGAATGGTTGGACGAGTACTGGACAGGTACGATCAGGCGACGAAGTGCGCAAGCAGCTACCAAGTTTGATTTGAACAGATACAACGTTGCTGAGATCTTTGGGTTACACTCTCAGTTGTTGGCTCTGGATAGATCAGCGACTTCTTTGCGTAAGAATGACAGCGATCTGACGACGGCTGTTAGTTCTATGATTGGTGGAATTGACTGGTTGATTGGCGATAAGGGCAAGAAGGCTTTGGCGCAGACGAAACTTGGACGTTATGATGAAGAAGCAGCGGAGTTGCGTGCGGATGAAGTTTTGAAAATAACGGCTGGGTTTGATGACGACGATATTCAAAGGGAAATACAGAGCACAGCACTGCCGCCGCCGCGCCCTACGAAGGACGACCAAACCAAGGCACTCGCTGACCACACCAGCAAATAACGGAGCTTGTCATGCAAACCTTGGATTCACGCGAAGAGCAGAACTTGCTTTCGGCTATTAAACAAGCCGTTGATCTTGTTAACGGTGGTATGGCACCTGATGCGGCAATTACTAAAATTGCTAAAGACGAACGCTACACACCCGGCAAGATTAAGTTGGTGTGCGCTGCCTACAACACGGGCAAACAAACAGCACAACGAGAAGATAATAAAAACATCCTTGATAAGTTTGCTGAATTTCCTTTGGCTGATGCTGATGCCGTGATTAATCGCATTTACGGTAAATCGGAAAAGAAAGCTGAAGATGTGCACGCGGACTACGCCAAGGCTCCATCTAATTGGTACAAAGAAAAAGAACGTGAAAAATTAGCGCACATGAAGTTGCCTGAAATTCAAAAGACAGCCGCTCCTGTGCCTACGTTTGAAACTGTAATGGGACACGTCACTAAATTAAAGTTTGCAGCAGAAGAACAACGGCGTGATCTGTCTTCTAAAGCAGATGCCGTAAACAGCAAGTTTGCATCGCTGGTGTCATATTTCCGCACTCCAGCAGATCATCGAGAAGCTTTTGGGGTTGTGGAAAAAATCGCATCGTCTTTCTTTAATCCAGCTGACGTTAAATCACTGATGGATTCTGTGTACAACCATTTGGGTTTGCAGGAAAAGTTTGTAGGCACGTTTAAGGTATCAGGCGAGAAACGCGCTGCCGCCGTAACAATTAAACCTCAAGCTGCGCCTATCGACATTAATGCTGCACCATACAGTTTGATTCGGGACAACATTAAAGCGGCGCACGCAATGCATGAAGCTCAAGAAATGTATTTGAAAATTGCTCAATGCGCTCAGAGTCTTGAAGCTGACGTTATAAGCGCTTATGTAAACAAAGAAGCTGGTGGTATTAATACAGATGACGACGAAGATGAGGACGAAGGTATTTTTAAAAAAAAAGCGTTTAACGGCGTGATTCCCACACAGGGATTATTTGCATACAACCAGTTGCGTACAGCCATGACGCCATTTGGTAGTCCCGCAGAAGACCAGACGATTGATATGGTGAAGGATCTTGATAGTGCAGACCATCTTACGGACATGCGTAAAATTAAAACTCAAGCCATGCTCAATCGGTTCATGACAGATGCAGAAGATCCTATCAGCGGTTATGATCCTGATCGCGTGGTAAGTGCTTTTAACGAAATTGCGGCTATGGCTCCTCGGTCTGCGGAACAGCCCGGAATTATGGGGCCTTTATTGCGTAGACGTTTAGCTGGTCGCGTTGAACCCTTTGAGTCGGGAGAAATTACCGGCACAGAAACCAAACTCAAGGAATTGGGTAGTGGCGGTTCTACTTTGGCTAAGCGTCCTTCACGTCCACCTGAAAAGGAACGGAGCTGACTCATGCAGCGGGCTATCTTAGAAAAAGTTGCGGCACATTTGGCCAACGTTGCAGCGCATGCGCGTGTGAAGCGGGCCTATGACAGGTATTTGGAAAAGAATGCTGAACCCGGAATTGTGGACACAGCGGTAACAGCTTTCAAAAACAATCCTGCTGCGGTTGGCGCAGGTGCCGGTGCTTTGTTGGGCGGTGTTTTGGGTGGTGGTTCTACGGCCGCTGCTAACTTGTTCCGCAAAAAGGAAGACCGTAAATCCGTCTTTAATAATGCTTTGTTGGGTATCGGTGGCGGCGGTGCATTGGGTCTTGCCGGCGGTCTTGGTTATTCTGCGTTGCGCGCACCCGATCCTGCCAAAGAAGATGTACCTCGGTCTACGGCCGATTCAGCAAAAGCGCACAAAGACATTGTTACAAGCGATCGCACGTATCTTCCTCCTGACGAAAACAATGTGTCAAATTACACCAGTGCATCGACTACGGCAGCGACTAAAAAGAGAGAGGAGCTTGATACTGCACGCAAGTCTCCAGATCCTGTTGTGCAAGCAACCGTGCCAAAATTGGAACAAGAAGCAGTGTTGGCCGAGCAAAATAGCGGCAACATAAAAAATATGGGCACTACGCAAGATCAAGTAGCCGCCACGATGCCGGTCGGTTCAGACGGTAAACCGTTACCATTGCCAACGATGCACGAAGATATGGCTACTGGATTAAAGGGACTTGGAGGACCGGCTGACATTGATGCTAATGCTTTTAAGACAATACAGGCCGGTTTACAGAGCGCAGGTGCTGTTATGGGAGCCAAATCTACAGATAGAACTGTAAATTTGCGCGAATTGGAAAAAGTTATAAATACAGAGCCCACAGGAAAGGTAGCTACAAAAATTAATGAACTTGTGGGTACACACGGTAGTCCAGCGGAGCGAGCTGCGCGACGCACTAATGTAATGAACCGAGTTGTTGATGGTTTGTCGGCATTTCGAGGTATTACCGATTTCTCTCCGTCGAACGTAACGTTACCCGACGATCTTAATCCTAGAACTAAAAATCCTTTTACTTGGCGTAATAAGAAGATGCCGTCTGTTGTCGGAGAAGGTCAGACTGCGGCACAAGAAGCGTTTAAGACCGAAGCAGCAAGAATTGAAGCAGCGCGAGACGCGTTTAAACCGAACATTGATACATTTGAAACGCTGCGTAAAAAACTTGAAAGTTATAAATCTACCGTAGGTTTAGCACCTCTTACGCCCGCAGAGCAAAATTTGTTACAACAAACAGCACCGTCTAATAGTGCATCAGTTAAAGCCCGTCTAGAGGCATTAGCTGAATTGCGAGAAGCCGAAGTTAAAGCACAAGTGGCAAGAAATGAAGCTATGACTAGCGAGCGGCTAGAAGCAGCACACACGGAGCAAACTAAGGCACAGGCAGAAGCTGTTGCTAGAGGTTCTTATAACCCGAAGGAATTGCGCGATCAGGTAAAAATGGAAGTAAACAATCCTAAAGGACCCGTAAAAGGTTTGTTGCCGTGGCATCACCATTTAGCACCACGCACGCGCATGGCAGCTCTTTTAGGCGTAGGCCCGTATCTTGTTGAAAAAGGTTATGAAAATCTTGTACAACCTTTGCTGTACGGCGATCCAAAAAATCCCGCAGAGCAGCCCGGTACTTTCCTTGAACAAACAAGAGAAAGCACTGCGCTTAATGAAATAGCGCGCAAATTGATCGCCGAAAGGCTGGCAAAGTTTAGAGACGGACAATCTAAGTAAAGACTGAGGACAATACCATGGCAATGGTCAAAATCATCAGTCCAAGCGGTTGGGACTTCGACGCCCCAATCGCTTCGACGATTAAGATTGCGTCCCGTGGCCTTACTGGTGCGGACAGATCTGACTTCGTTAAAAGGGCTGGAGATGCCGCTAACATCTTTTTGCCATACTTAGACAAAGTTAAATTTGCAGCAGACGAAGAACCTGTGCATCTTATTGCTTTGGGTGCCTCAGAAGCTTATGGTCCCAATCGCAACGGGGATGGATTCAAAGAAGCTACTTGCAAATCGTGCCATGATTCTTTTGTTAAGCACGCTAAATGGTACCGCAACCACAAGAACAAAGATCCACTCCAGAGTTACGGTTCTGTAAAACTGTCTGCTTACAATCCCACCATGCGTCGTGTTGAACTTCTTGTAGGACTTAACAAAACCAAAGAAGCTGCCGAACGCAATAAAGGTTTTGTTGCGGACAAAGAACTTGAAAAACTAGCTATGGGCCAAGACCTCCCTGTGAGCATGGCTTGTCGTGTAGCCCACGATGTTTGTAGTTACTGCAATCACAGCGCGCGCACACGAGATGAATATTGCACGTCTTCGATGTGCAAGGCAGGCGGATGCAAAGATAATCTCACACGCTTAATTAAAGTGGGTAACGACGTGCATCACCTGCACGTCGATAATCCTAATCCCGGTTACTTTGACATTTCTTTTGTATTCCGTCCCGCAGACCGTATTGCTTATGCCAATAAAGCTGACTGGCTTCAGAAGGCTGCATCAGACGGCGGTTTCTTTGACAAGTTTGGAGCCGAGGCCGCAGAAGCTCTTGGTGTTGTTGCGCCACTATCTTTGGTATTGCAGCAAGATCACAACAGATACGATAGGCCTTGGGTCAATGTTCAGGTAAAATTGGCGTATGGTCTTGACGTACTTGAACAAGGGGCGTTGTTACCTTCAGAAACACGCAGAGCATTTGCTGCTAACGTACAGGCTGGTTTGAATTATGCGGATTTGCAGATGCTGGTGAATGACACAGAAAAGACAGCTGCGGCCTTAAGTGCTTTGGCCGAGCGCAAGATTATTTTACCATTACGGGAATACGCTAAATTTTGCAAAACGGCACATGAGGTTGTTGTTGATGCACAGCGACGACTTCCGGGAGTATATGGTCGAATGCTTGCCGATGGTTCTTTGGATCGGCATATTTGCAATTCTCGTTATTCCCTTTTGGAAAAACAATCATCGGTAGCACAACGTGACGCCGCCCTCAGAGCAGTGTCAAGTTATTCGTTAGAAAAAACCGCAGTGGATAGTCGATGTATGTTGTCTACACTGCGGCAGCATCCTGTTCCAGAAGTAATAGATACTTATGGAATTGCGGCGGTAGGCGGTTCTGGAGAGACGTTGGCGCGAGAGTATGCTATTTATAAACTTGCTGCTCTTACTAAAATTGCTTCTACAGAATCTAATGCTGACTTTTTGTTGACTTGCAGGATGAGTCTGTGCCAAAATCAGGTTGTGTAACAGCTTTCGCTCGTTATTCCACCCGAGGATGGCGGTTCTTAGGAACACCAAACCGGCGAGAGGAGCCACTAAGAGATGTCCACCTCATTGCAAAATTCGATCAATACGATCGAACAGTTTCTGGCAACCGTTGGCGGCTCCGTCAAGCGTGCGGAAGCTAATACCGAAGCTGGCGGTTATCAACGCGGTACAACGCATCCTGTGAAGGATGTGGATGATCGTACCGAAGTCGCTCAGGAAGGTGCGCGCAGCGCCGAGAACGATAAGGATGTTAAAGAGGATCAGGGTGCCGTTGGCGTTAATAGCGCTGCGACTGCCAAGTCCGCTCGCGACATTCTTTCTGGTCTTTCGCGTTACGCCGCAATGCCAACGTACAACGTCAAGCGCAGTGAATCCGCTGTCTCTACTCCCGGTAGCGCAGCTGATGACCAATTGCAAATCGGTACCAACAAACAACCCACCGGCGAAGATCCAGCTAACGAAACCAACTCGGCCAAAGCCGGGAAGAAGGATTCGGATTCAGCGCATCCCGCCCGTACCGATAACGAAAGCCTCGACGGCCACAAGTTCTCGTACGACAACTACACTTCACTTGAGAAGTTGGCTTCGTACATGAACGACATTGGCAACGAGCTTGTCGCACAGATTGCACACGTGGCGTGGACTGCTAAGAAGGCAGAAGACGAAAGCACCCACGGCTATGCACACGAAAAAAAAGAAACTAAGAAGCAAGAACGCTTTGAGCACAAAGAAGCCGTTGACGGCGAACTTGCGCAATTAGTTGGTTACGATCTTGCTAATGTTATTTCGGACAAACAAGCAACTGACAACATGGTGCATTCAGTGCTTTCCGACATTGTGAAAGCAGCATCGTTGAAGGCTGACTTGCTTGCTGAATACCATCTTGCACACAGCGCCGAACTGCGTAAGCAGGCCGAAGCTGACATGTTGCAGGAAGCGGTTGCTCAGGGTGGCGGCGGTGCACCTCCCGGCGGCATGGGTGGCGCGGGTGGCGCACCCGGCGGCAACGAAGCTGAAATGCTTGCGTCACTCGGTGGTATGGGCGCAGAAGGCCACGGTGGCGGCGAAGGCGGCGACGAAATGGCCAAAGCCGAACAATTGATTGAAGCCCTCAAGCAAATGGGCATCCCTGAAGAAGAAATCATGGCATTGCTGCAAGGTGGCCACGGTGGCGATGAAGGTGCTGAAGCAGGTGCTGGACTTCCTCCCGCTCCTTCCGAAAAAATGTCATCGGCTCGTACGCAACGGGCACTGGCGAAAATGGCCGAAAGCTATTTGACTGAAGTTTTTTCTCGCTCGAAGAAGCGCTAAGTACACATTGTCTTAAAGGAGGACGATCCAGTGCTTGATCCTAATATGGCTGTCGTACTGAATAACGCACTTACACTTGCTGAAGTGGCAGGTGCGTATGAAAAGAAGGCGAACGCAGTACTCGCCTCGTACAGGAACAGCGAGAAACAGGCCGCTGAAAAGCGTTCTGGTACTTTGCAGTTGCTTGTAAATTTGGGCTTCGTGCCC
>Ga0102896_1000068_pt1 | contig 36291 bp, 32 predicted proteins | sample Colrivmet1554A02_FD_78457 | JGI IMG/M metagenome (GOLD analysis project Ga0102896, IMG submission 78457) | Estuarine microbial communities from the Columbia River estuary - metaG 1554A-02 | ecosystem: Environmental > Aquatic > Marine > Intertidal zone > Estuary | place: USA: Columbia River...
AGTCCAGCTTTGAATAATCAAGCAACTACCACGTACACCTTCACTCCTTCCGCTGGACAATGTTCAACAACTGCTACTTTATCGATTACGGTCAATCCGCAAGTCACTCCGACCTTTGCTGCGGTGAATCCGATTTGTCAAGATGGGAATTTATCCGCGTTGCCAACAAGTTCACTGAATGGAATCACCGGAACGTGGAGTCCAGCTTTGAATAATCAAGCAACAACGACGTATACTTTTACGCCTGCTTCGGGAACATGTGTCTCCAATGCGAGTATCACCATTTCCATCATTGAACAGCCATTTGCGCAATTTAGCATCACTCAGAATGACAGCGTCTTGATTGGATCCACCTTGTATTTTCAGAATGCGAGTTTCAATGCATCGACCTACATTTGGCAAGTCAACAGCCAGGAGTTTTCCTACGATGTGAATCCATCCTACCTCACCAGCAATGAAGAATTCCTCGTTTTCACCTTAATTGCTTTGAATCAAACGTGTGCGGATACCTTTGAAATTCAAGTACCATTGATCGAGAACAGTTATGTGTTTGCTGCAAATTGTTTCACACCAGACGCGGATGAGTTTAATCCGACATGGAAACCGATCATCAGTGACAACTTTGATCGAACAAGTTACCAACTACTCATCTATAATCGTTGGGGAGAAGTCATTTGGGAGAGTTTTGATTACCATGAAGCATGGGATGGAAGCTACGGCAGTGGTGGACAAGACGTTCAAGATGGAATTTACACCTGGGTTTTAAAACTCAAAAAGAAGAAAAATGATGAAGTTTCTATTTTTTCTGGAACAGTTCTTCGCATACGCTGAATTTTTTCACAGATGTGGAAAAAACAAAGCAACCTTTTTAGCTAAATCACGTTTTCAAGAAGAATTTTAGCATTAAATTTGTTACAAACCACTACTTAATTACTTATGAAGAATATTTACACCATTATTCTCCTTCTTTTTATCTCTCTTTTTAATAACGGATTCTCTCAGCCCCAAACAGTTACCTTTAATTATACAGGAGCTGCTCAAACTTGGACTGTTCCTCCCTGTGTTTACAACATTTCTGTATCTGTCAAAGGTGCTCAAGGTGGTGGACCAGGTGGACTAGGTGCAACTGTATTAAATCCAACAATCGCGGTAACTCCCGGTCAAGTACTACAAATCAATGTTGGACAATGTCCAACAGGACCAATTGGGGGCTGGAATGGTGGAGGAAATGGCTTTGCTGCTGTGCCGGTTAATTATCAATCTTTCGGTGGCGGTGGAGCATCTGATATTCGTACGACTCCCTATGCATTAACGAATCGCATCGTTGTTGCAGGTGGTGGCGGTGGAAAAAATGGCTGTTCTCCTCAGTATAATGCCTTAGGTGGTGGCGGTGGTTGTGTGACTGGAATGACTGGTGCTGGTTCTCCATTTGTTGGAGTAGGTGGCGGCGGTGGTACAGCTACAGCTGGTGGTAATGGCGGACCTCCTTGGGGAGGTGGGCAACCAGGTGTTGCTGGAACTCTCGGAAACGGTGGTAACGGTGGCTTCTACTCAACTGCTTCAGGCGGTGGCGGTGGCGGTGGACGTTACGGCGGTGGCGGCGGTGGTGCTGACAACTGTTGTACTGGTGCCAACGGTGGCGGCGGCGGAGGCGGTGGATCAAGTTTGAATCCAGCAGGAGGAACTTGTACGCAAGGAAACAACACTGGAAACGGGGTCGTTGCGATTACGTTTACTGCAGGTTCTGTTTCGATTACAACATCAAATACAGGTCCATATTGCGAAGGTTCTACGATACAATTAAACGCAACAACTGGTGCAAGTAGTTATTCTTGGGCTGGTCCAAATGGATTTACATCTACCTTACAAAACCCAATCATCCCGAACTGTACTGCAGTGAATGCGGGAGTATATACACTTACTTACGATGCTGGTGGATGTATTTCTACAAGTACGACAACTGTTGTAGTGAATATCCCTGTGAATCCAACCTTCAATCAAATTGCTCCAATTTGTCAAAATGGTGCCGTATCAAACTTATCTACTATTTCAACGAATGTTCCAGCAATTCAAGGAACTTGGAATCCAGCGTTGGTGTCATCAGCGGTTGTTGGGACTCAAACGTATACATTTACTCCAAATGCTGGAGTTTGTGCCAATGTTGCAACGATGAACATCCAAATCTTACCAAACGAGCAAGTAACGTTTAATCAAATTAGTCCATTCTGTATTGGTGATACACCAACTGCATTGCCTGCAACTTCTACAAACAATATTGCCTACACAGGTACATGGAGTCCAGCGACAATTTCTACTGCGGTTGCGGGAACAGCGACGTACGTCTTTACTCCAACTGTTGGACAATGTGCGTTAGCGAATTCGATGGATATCGTGACATACGCTTTAACTACGCCAAACTTTAATCCGATGGGTCAAATTTGTCAATACGAAGTGAATGTGGTTATTCCAACTACAGCATTAAACACGACACCATTCATTAATGGTCCATTGATCGCAGGTTCTTGGAATAGTCCAACCGTGATTACGGGAACACCAGTGACAGCAAATTATACCTTTACACCTACTCCTGGACAATGTGCTTCAACGTATACGATGCCAATTACGGTTGATCCATTGATTGTGCCTGCCTTAACGCAAGTTCCGCAATTGTGTCAGAATGATGCGAATCCTGTTCTTCCGTTGGTAACGAACAACGCTCCAGCAATTACAGGGACATGGAATCCACCGTTAATTGATACATCGATCCCTGGAATCTTTACGTATACGTTTAGTTCGGACGCTGGTCAGTGTGGCGACACCATTGACATGACAATTACGATTGTTCCTGCTGTTCCACCGCAATTTGTGGCTGATACCTTGACAGGATGTAATCCATTAAATGTTACCTTGTCAACACCACCAGTTCTTGGTGCGATTTACACATGGTATTGGGGCGGAACACAAATCGGACAAGGAAGCACATTGAGCTACCAGTTTGATCAAAGTGGTTACCACGATATTACCTTGGAATACAATTTATTAGGTTGTATTGAAACAACGACATACAACGACTACATCTACATGGAAAGCTATCCACTTGCTTCGTTCTCTTCTGTACCAAGTAGTTTAACAGAGACAACGCAAGCCATTCAGTTTATGAATTCAAGTGTTGGCGGAACAACCTACACATGGGACTTCGACGATTCGTACACTTCTACGGAGTCGGATCCAAATCACATGTATGTTGGTGTAACAGAAAACCTTTTGGTGACCTTAACAGCATACACCCCACTTGGATGTTCAGATGAGTACACGATTTCGATCCCAGTGATTGCTGATCCTATTTACTACGTAGCGAATACCTTCACACCAGATGAAGATGAGCACAATCAAACATGGCAAGCGATCTTCACAACTGGATTCGATCCATTTGCCTTCAGTTTAACGGTTTACGACCGTTGGGGAGAAGTGATCTGGGAAACACACGATGCAGCTCAATCATGGGACGGAACCTATGGAGCTCTTGGAACGAAAGTCCCTGCAGGTGTTTACACATGGCGCATGCAATACGAGCCGAAAGAAAATGACGACCGCAAAGTGGTGACTGGTCAATTGAATTTGATTCGATAAGATTCAAAACATATGATAACAAAAAAGGCGCTTTTTCAAGCGCCTTTTTTGTTATCTAATACTGCTTATTTCTTTCTAAAGAAGATTTTCATAGGTACACCTTCAAAGTCAAATTTCTCTCTCAAGCGATTCTCAAAGAAACGTTTGTAGGAATCTGGAACGTACTGTGGTAAATTACAGAAGACCGCAAACGCTGGTGCATGTGTCGGCAACATTTGAATGAACTTAATCTTAATGTACTTCCCTTTAACAGCTGGAGGAGGAGTTTGAGCGATTACTTCGAGCATCACTTCATTCAACTCATGCGTTGCAATCTTACGTGTACGGTTTTCATGTACACGCATCGCCGTTTCCAAGGCTTTGTGAATGCGTTGCTTAGTAAGTGTCGACGTAAAAATAATTGGAACGTCATTGAAAGGCGCCAATTGCTCACGTAAATTCGCTTCGTATTCCAACATGGTTTTGTGGTCTTTTTCCACTAAATCCCATTTGTTTACCAAAACAACGACTCCTTTTGAGTTCTTTTCAATCATGTAGAATATGCTCAAATCTTGCTTTTGAAGTCCTTCTGAGGCATCCATCATAAACAAACAGACATCTGAGTTTTCAATGGTACGAACAGAGCGCAAAACGGAATAGTATTCAATATCTTCAGTAACCTTTGCTTTCTTGCGAATTCCGGCAGTGTCGATCAATAAGAAGTCAAAACCAAAGGCTTTGTAACGGGTGTGAATGGAATCACGTGTCGTACCTGAAATGTCCGTCACAATGTTTCGTTCTTGTCCAGTAAACGCATTAATCATGGATGATTTTCCAACGTTTGGACGACCAACAATCGCAATTCTCGGCAAAGCATCTTCTTCACGGATGGATTCGTCCTCCTTGTTGAAAAACGTTACTAATTTATCCAAAATCTCTCCTGTTCCACTTCCATTTGTTGCACTTAGGTCGAAAACCTCGCCAAGTCCAAATGAATAGAATTCAGACGAAAGTCCAACACGTTCAGTATTATCTACTTTATTCGCTGCAATCATGCATGGTTTCTTGCTTTTTCGAAGCAATTGCGCTACCGTTTCATCCATTTCAACGATTCCGGTCATGACATCTACCATGAAAATGATCACGGTAGCCTCTTGAACGGCTAATTCAACTTGTTTACGGATTTCTCCTTCGAAGATGTCTTCTTTCACAGTTGCATATCCACCAGTATCGATGACAGAAAACTGGTATCCATTCCATTCTGATTTTCCGTAAATACGGTCTCTTGTTACGCCACTTACTTCCTTTACAATGGCATCACGGGATTCCGTTAAGCGATTGAAAAGCGTTGACTTTCCGACATTTGGACGTCCAACGATTGCTACGATATTACTCATGTTTTTTTCTTAATTAAAGGATATTAATATCCGTACTTTTTTAGCTTGTCTGCTGATGTGCGCCAATCTTTGTCCACCTTTACGAAGTTCTCAAGGAAAACTTTCTTATCGAGAAACTTTTCCATGTCCTGACGTGCTGCACGTCCAATTCGCTGCAACATTTCACCACCTTTACCGATGATGATTCCTTTTTGTGAATCGCGTTCAACGATGATGTGCGCTCGAATACGGGTAATTCCTTCCTCCTCTTTGAATTCTTCGATTTCAATTTGGGTACTGTATGGAATTTCCTTTTGACAGTGAATGAAGATTTTCTCACGGATGATTTCAGAGATAAAGAAACGCATCGGACGATCTGAAATTTCATCTTTCTCGTAATACGCTGGATTTTCAGGCATTAATTCGAGAATTTCCGCCCAAACATTGTCAATGTTAAAATTATGCAAGGCAGAAATTGGGAATATTTTCGCGTTTGGAAGTTGTTCCTTCCAGTAGCTCACGCGTTCTTCTAATTTCTCTTGATATGATTTATCGATTTTATTGATTAAACACAAAACAGGCACCTCTAAACGTTTGATACGCTCTAAGGTTTCTACGTGATTCATTTCATTTTCAACCGTATCAGTAATGAATAACAATACATCCGCATCGCGAATGGAAGAGTTGACATAGTCCATCATGTTTTCGTGCAACTTATACGCCGCATTCACCACACCTGGAGTATCAGAGAAAACGATTTGGTAATCTTCATCGTTCACAATTCCTAAAATACGGTGACGTGTTGTTTGTGCTTTGGAGCTAATGATGGAAACTTTTTCTCCGACTAATTGATTCATCAACGTTGATTTCCCGACATTTGGGCTTCCTACGATGTTAACAAATCCTGATTTATGTGCCATTCTGCTTTAATTGAGTGCAAAGATACACGTTTTAAACGGGATACGGTAAAGGAAGATTCCATTAGCAAAGTCAGCAGGATACCAATCTTTGGAAAAATAAATTAAATTCGTTGCATGAATACTCCAACAAAACCCCTTGACCGTAAAATAATCTTCCTCATCATTGTTGCCGCACTCGGTTATTTCGTTGATATCTACGACCTTGTCTTATTTGGAGTCGTGAAAGCGGAAAGCTTGACTAGCATCATGCAAGGAGCGGATGAACAGTCCATTGCCGCAACGGGGAAATTCCTGTTCAATATGCAGATGCTTGGGATGTTATTGGGCGGAATTCTCTGGGGAATTTTAGGCGACAAACGCGGGCGATTGAAAGTGCTTTTTGGGTCCATCCTACTCTACTCCGTTGCCAATTTACTCAATGCATTTGTCACGGATGTCCCGACGTATGCGGTCATTCGCGTCATTGCTGGAATCGGACTCGCCGGTGAACTCGGAGCTGGAATCACCTTGGTTTCGGAGATGATGTCCAAGGAAAAACGCGGATACGGAACGATGATCATTGTGACCTTTGGTGCATTAGGTGCCGTTGTTGCTTCCCTGGTTGGATCAGAGGGCGCGTGGATTGCGGCTGGAATTGAACGCGTATTCGGACTGGCACTTCACAATTGGCAGGTGGCGTATGTGGTGGGGGGATCAATGGGGATTTTATTACTGTTCCTACGTATTGGGACTTTGGAGTCCAGCTATTTTCATCAGATGCAGGAGGACAAAAACATTTCAAAAGGGAACTTGAAACTCATCTTTTTCCAAAAATCGAACCTCATCAAGTATATCCATTGTGTCGTGATTGGCATCCCAATTTGGTATGTCATTGGACTGTTAATTATGAATTCCAAAGACAATTTTGGACCATGGTTAGGTGTGTATGACATTTCGAATGGAAAAGCGGTGATGTACGCATACATAGGACTTTCCGTTGGCGATTTGATTTCAGGAATCTTGAGTCAGGTACTGAAAAGTAGAAAGAAGGTTGTTCAATTGTATTTAGGATTCTCACTGGTATGTGTCCTGATTTTCTTGTTGATGCACGATTACAACATCACTGAAAGCACGTACTATTTCATGTGTTTCCTATTGGGTACTGGAACGGGATATTGGGCTATTTTCGTTACAATAGCGGCAGAGCAATTTGGAACAAACATCCGATCAACCGCAGCGAATACCATACCGAATCTTGTGAGGGGATCCGTCAACATTGTCGTGCTTTTCTTCGGGATATTAGTCAGCACCGGAATCAACGATGGTTGGTCCGCGCTGATAGTCGGAGTCCTATTTATCTCGCTGGCGTTTTTCAGCATCTCGCGATTAACAGAAACGTTTGGTAAAGACTTGAATTACTTCGACGAAACCTTGTAAATTTTCTGAGAATAATTTTCAAAATCTTCTGTCATATCTTGGTCCACTTGTTTCGTGACAGAAATCGGAATGAAGTCCACGTAAACATTTGTTTTATCCAATCCAAAGTCCTCCGCAGGTTTTAAACCTGTCGATTTCACAAAACGATATGCTTTCACACACAGACGTTGGAAGGCCGTTAAATGATTATCCGTTGAAACGCGTGAATTCAATACGATGAATTTAAAGTCCACCTCTTCTATTTTTCCGCGGATGGATTCAAACACACTTTCACCTTTGAATTCACCTTTTTCAATCATTTTACAATAGATTTTACGCATCATGTATTCAATGCGGTGCTCTTCCTTGAATCCCAACTGCAAGCTTACGTAGTAACATTTTTTATCGACGATTTCATTTACAGAGTAATGTACTCCCCAAGGTTCATTCAGAATATCCAAGTGAAGGAACCAAATGATTCCTGCTTTACGTGGTTTCTTTTTAAACATGGAGTGAAAAACGGTTAAGTCCAGTTTATTCGGGGAATTACTACGTGTTGGGAACACCAAGTTCGTTGCTTCATAAACGATCCCTGGATCTTCATTTACTGCTTCCAATAAAGGAATCACATTGCGCATTGGAACGTATTCTGTAATGTTCGAACGCAATTGTTTCGCTTTGTAATAAAGGTACAAGAGGATGAAAAACGTAATCGAAAGAATCAGCGTAAACCATCCACCAGAAATAATTTTTCCAAGGTTCGATAATAAGAAGATAAATTCTATGGCTAAGAAAACCGAAAAGATGATTCCAGTCGCCACGCGCCATCTTGGGTAACGAATGAACAACAACATCGCCATCAAGATGGACGTCATCACCATGTTCACAGTAATCGCCAATCCGTAGGAATGTTCCATTTCGCTCGATTTTTTAAAGATCGCTATGACCAATAAACAACCAACCATGAGGAACCAGTTAATGAATGGAATGTAGATTTGTCCTTGGTGATCAGATGGATATTTCACCCGTAAATTCGTCCATAATTTCAATTTAATGGCTTCATTCATCAAAGTAAATACACCCGTAATCAATGCTTGCGAAGCAATAATCGTAGACATAGTCGCAATCACAACTGCGAATGGCATCATGTAACTTGGCACCATGGAATAGAATACTGTATTGGATCCCGTTAAATGAAATCCAGGTTTCAAACACAATGCAGCTTGACCCAAGTAATTCAGAACAAGTAGTCCAGAAACGAAGCTCCAGCTTAAACGAATGTTTCCTTTTCCGCAGTGACCAAGGTCAGAATATAAAGCTTCCGCTCCAGTAGTACATAAGAAAACAGAACCAAGAACGGCGAATCCACCATCCACATTTGCTACAAGATTGTATGCCCAATAAGGATTCAATGCTTTTAGCACTTCCCAGTTGTCAGCAACATTAATGAATCCGAGGTAACCCAAAAAGGCAAACCAAACAAGCATCACTGGACCAAACATTTTACCGATGGCAGCAGTTCCAAATTGTTGAATAACAAAGAGCATCACAATGATTCCTATGACAATCGGAATGACAGGCATATCTGGGAAGATGTTGTTGACTCCTTCCACAGCGGAAGAAATCGAAATGGCCGGGGTAATGAATCCATCTGCCATCAAGGTGGCACAACCAATTAAGGCAGGAATGATAATCCACTTGACATTTTTTTCTTTCAACAAGGCAAATAAGGCAAAAATACCACCTTCACCTTTGTTATCCGCATTTAACGCGAAGTGAATATATTTCACTGTTGCCAATAAGATCAAGGTCCAAATCACGCTAGACAAAGCTCCTAAAATGAATGGTTCCGAAATGTGTTTTCCACCACCTGTAATCGCTTGAAACACATACAAGGGGGAGGTTCCGATATCCCCAAAAACGATTCCTAGAGTAATTAATAAACCGGCAAAACTAATTTTTTGAGTAGTAGTAGTATGTGTCATTCGGGCAAATTTTCGGTGAAGTTAAGTGAAAAATATTCACGTTAACATAACATTACCATAGGATTTTTACTTTTTTAAAGAAAGTTTTTTTTGAAGAATACCATTTAATAAAAAATGTATCTTTGCGAACGCTAATTTAGCCATTCATACACATGCCCACGTGGTGAAATTGGTAGACATGCCATCTTGAGGGGGTGGTGCCATTAGGTGTGCTGGTTCGAATCCAGTCGTGGGCACTCTGATCAAAAGCACTTGTTCGTCAGAACAGGTGCTTTTTTATTTTTCCCCGAGTCCATCCGCTCGCGGATGAGCGAAGGCGAAAAATAAAAAAGCACCGTCCGAGCGCAGCGAGGAAGTGCTTTTGATCCACTGCACGTCGCCCACGACTGGTTCACCGACCGATAGGGAGGTAATCCTTTCTCACGCCGCGGCGATGAGAAAGGAAGAGCGAGAGAACAGAGCGAGAGCGAGAGGATCATGAGCAAAGCGAATGCTCTATTGTTCTACGAATTTATTCATGAGTGTGTGAACTAGTGCTCTGTGCGTGAGTAAAACGAACGCTCCACTATCCTTCGAAGTTATCCATGAGCGAAGCGAACTAGTGAACAGTGCTCTGTGCGTGAGTAAAACGAACGCTCTATTAATCTTAAAAATTCATTCATGAGCTAAGCAAACGACACTACAGTGCTCAGTGCTCAGTGACTAATGCGTGAAACATTTCAGTGCTCTTTGAACAGTGCTCTCTGCGTGAGTAAAACGAACGCTCTATTATTCTTCGAAGTTATCCATGAGCTAAGCAAACGACACTTCAGTGCTCAGTGCTCAGTGACTAATGCGTGAAACATTTCAGTGCTCTTTGAACAGTACCCAGTGCGTGAGTAAAGCGAACGCCTCACGATATTCTACCATCCTACATCCATTTGAATCCAAAATCTCGCTATTTTTGAGAAAAATACTTTACGATGAAACGACTTATAATTTTTATTCTTCCGCTTCTTTTGTTCTCTGCTTGCACGAATCAAGAGAGCGCAACAAAAAATGAAGAGCCGAAAAGCATTGTTGCAACCGACGAAACCGTTCGTGAATTGCGTCAATCTTTATCCGATGTTGAGAAAGAAGAGCAACGATTGGAACAAGAGGCTTTGGCGAACATGACGACAATGTCCTTCGATAAAATGAGCCACGATTATGGGAAGGTTCCAGCAGACACGGACAACAAGACAACTTTTCGGGTAACGAATACTGGGAAAAAGCCCTTAGTGATTGAAAAAGTATCCGCGAGTTGCGGTTGCACAACACCTTCTAAACCAGAGAAACCTATTCCACCAGGAAAAAGTGATGAAATTGTGGTGGTATTTCATCCAAAGGAAACTCAACTTGGACAACAAAACAAAACGGTAACGGTGATGGCGAATACAAATCCCAAAATGGAAGTGTTAAACATTTCTGCAATGGTGGAGAAAAAGAAAAATTAACGAGCGGGAAAGGACACATGAAATTACACGTATTAAACACTGGATTTTTTAAACTCGATGGTGGCGCCATGTTTGGGGTCGTACCAAAGACGCTTTGGCAAAAAACGAATCCAGCGGATGAAAACAACATGTGCTCTTGGGCCATGCGCTCGTTGCTGATCGAAGATGGAAACAGATTGATTTTGGTTGATACAGGAATTGGGGACAAGCAAAGTGAAAAGTTCTTCTCACACTATTTCATGTATGGCAATGATTCCTTGCATGGCAATTTAGCCAAACTTGGATTCCACGCAAATGATATTACCGATGTTTTCTTGACACACTTGCACTTCGATCATTGTGGCGGAGCAGTTGCTTGGAACGATTCCAAAACAGGATACCGCACCGTTTTCCCGAATGCGAAGTATTGGAGCACAGAGAACCATTGGAATTGGGCCGTGGAACCGAATGCACGTGAAAAAGCATCGTTTTTAGCAGAAAACATCCTTCCGATTCAAGAAAGTGGACAATTGCACTTCATTGATCGTGTCGGAGATTTCGCCACAAATGTACTACCAGGAATGGATGTCCTGTTTGTCGATGGACACACCGAAAGCATGATGATTCCACACATTCAGTATAAAGGAAAAACGATTGTCTTCATGGCGGACTTACTTCCGAGTACCGGACACATTCCCCTGCCCTACGTGATGGGTTACGACACGCGTCCGTTATTGACCTTGGATGAAAAGGCGAAGTTCTTGCGGCATGCAGTAGCAAACGAATTTGTATTGTTCTTAGAACACGACTCCGTGAACGAATGTTGTACCCTGATTGAAACGGAAAAAGGCATTCGATTGGGTGAATCGTTCTCTTTCAGCGCTTTATAGAATGAAGACTCCAAGAGAAATTGTCGAAACGATGATTGCCCACGATGCGTTTAGCCAGTTATTGGGAATGGAACTCCTTTCCATCGAGAAAGGATCTTCTGTCCTGCGTTGCGAAGTAACAAATTCCATGACCAACGGATTTGGGATTGCCCACGGTGGCATCACGTATTCCCTCGCTGATTCAGCATTGGCATTTGCATCGAATGCGCATGGCGTGCATTGCTTCAGTGTGGACACAAACATTGCGCACTTGAAAAAAGTGAAATTAGGCGATGTATTAACGGCGAGCTGTACAGAGTCCCACCGCGGAAAACGCACCGGTGTTTATTTGGTAGATATTCAAAATCAGGAAGGTGTGCGTGTTGCCTATTTTCGCGGAACCGTTTTCATCAGTACTGAAGTTTGGTGATTTCGAACTAATTTGATTTTTTTTACACTTAACGTTTGTATTTCTGTAAAAAAGTCGTACTTTTGTATCCGCTTTAACGAAAGCATTACACAATTCTGAAGCAACTGTTGTTGCTCACGTAAGTGAAAGAAATTGGTTTGGTAGTTCAGTTGGTTAGAATACCTGCCTGTCACGCAGGGGGTCGCGGGTTCGAGTCCCGTCCAGACCGCAAACGCTTCGTTAAAGACACGTCCTATATGGCTGTAGGAAATAGAGACCCTCGAGATGTATCAACTATCTTGAGGGTTTTGTTTTTTAGGGACTTTTCATTCCATTTTTAAAGAGGGGACGGAACCGGGGACGGATTTCAACATTCCTAGTTACTCAAACGAAATGAAGGAACGTTGATCTACTTTCACGTTGATATTCAATTCAAGCCGCAAAAAAAACACACTAACACACCCTTTCACGAATCAATTTAGAACTCAAAACTAGTTCACCTCGAAATGTATCCCTATCTTCGCGCCTTGAAAACAAAAACACTGATTCGTTCTTCGTTTCAGTTCGACACTTTGGACCTATGAAACGCATCAACGAATACAAGAAATTATTTCAAATTGAAAGTCAAATCGATTTGGCGGAACTAAAGCAAACTTACCGTAAATTGGTGAAGCAATGGCATCCGGATAAGTTTCAAGATGGAGATCCATTGAAGGAAGAGGCAGCAATTATGGGTCGACAAGTAACTGATGGATATCATTTCTTGGTGAGCATCGCTCCAGAAACGAAAGAAGCAAATTTGGCAGAGTATACAGCAACCATCAACGAATGCATGATTGCTGACTTCAAACACAAAGGACTTCTACTGGAAATCACCTTCACGGATGGATCTACCTACGAATATTTCGGAGTGAATGCGAATGTCTACAAAAAACTAATCAATTCAGATAAACAAGTACGTTTTGCCAAACGATTTATCTACGAAAGTTATACGTACCGTAAGTCGAAGAAGGCAACGGAAGAGTAGTGACTAGTGCTTAGTGATTAGTGCTCAGTGCCAATCTTACTTCGGATTTCGCTATTCGCTCTGTTTCTCACCCTTCACTCTCGCTCTCCGCTCTTATTCTCCTTACTCCTCTCCTTGGTAATAATTCGCGCGAATCACCTCCACTTGGTGGGATGCATATCCTGATGGAGCTTCAGTTTGGATTTTAAAAGCCACTCTGCTGTTCGGTGCGCAATATTCGTAAATTGTAAATGTTTTGGTGTCGATGGCCGTTCGTGTTTTGGAAAGAAAGGTCACTCTCACAACAAAATTCATGAACGTCGCCATCGTTGCATTGTTGTAAATATATCCACTGTATTCCTCTTTAGCCGCCAACCAACGATACGTATGGTCGTAATCGATGCTCAAGTATTCGAGTGGATGTTCCATCTCCATTTTTAAAAGTTCTTTCTGTAATTTCTCCTTACGTTCCTCTTCCGTCATAGGTGGAGTCACATTCGTTTGACGTGTTTTCGCCTCTGCTTCCTGCGCTGCCAATTTCGCTTTGACTAATTCATTGCGCAAGGAATCACTCACGGTATTTTGATTCTCGGTCACCTGATTTCTTTTCCCAGAAAACATGTATACAATCGCTACTACTCCCAATACAATAGCTGCTACAATCAGTAAGCGCTCTAAGTTTATTTTTTTGTTCATTTAAGATTTAATTGAATCGAATTTAGAAAACTTCTACCTGAATGCAAAGGATTGTACCCGATTCTATGCAAGTTAATTGGATTGAAGTCCATTTACATGCTTCGATGTCGTACACGGAACCTGTTTCGAGCAACTGCTCTCCAATGCTAAATTCACCCGTATGGACAAACAAAATGATTCGTTTTTGTGAAATGGAAACGGTTTCCGTTTGCTCGGATTGTAGTTGAAACGCACGCAATTCTCCTCTCGCCTGCTTGTTGAACATCACATTGAAATCGCGCACTTTTCCAATGCTAAGTGTCGACCATGACCCATCGAAGGTATCTTGATCGTAGGGATTCAAATGTTTTTGGTAACGTCCTTCGTGGATAAGGGTAATGGATCCTTCCAAGACCATGAGAATGCGCGTCAAACCAGAAAAATCCGAAAAGGTACTTTCCTCCGCCTCGACAGTCGCCGTACTGATGCGGAAAATAAAATCGCGTTTGAGGAAATCACTATCAAATGGAAACTTTACTAGTTCTGTTGTGGTTCCATTCGCCCAAGCCTTCGCTTGAAAGTGCTCAGCAGGATAATACGTTTGTTTCATGTAGTTAGATTCTGCTCAAATGTACTTTTTTGGGATGAATAAACATCAAAATTGTACATTGCGACTGATGAACATCACCTATTTATCAATAAATCGTAAGCCTTTGGATTCGATAATCATTTTGGTTTGACGTTTCCGTTGAATGAAATTGTAGATGGCAACGGTCGATGGAACAATTAAGGCCACACCGAAAACTAATCCTCCGGCTGAATAATATTGAAGGATCATATTTTTTGAATAATATAGATAAGCCTGGTAATTATCATAAATTGCCGCGATTCCACAAGCGATTGTAGCAACACTTAAATACGAACCTGTAGCGACAGATCTGGACAATCGGTTTTTTTCTTTTTCCGTGATGCGGTCATAGAAGCAGCGTTTGCTGATGTAATTAACATCCCAAGATGGAAAGGTCATGACGACACCCTCCGAATTGCGAATATATAAGACAGAATCCATAATGAATACAGGGAGTTTTAAATTCTCATACACCGTATCATTCACTACAACATAAGGTTTAATGGTCCAATCTGATTGTGAGCTACAAACATTGGCGATGCTTAAAAATAAGCTAACAAAGAATGTTTTCATTACTTGGTAAATTAATTAATAGGTGCTATTTCGAGTGTTTTGGTATAATTTTCGGATGTTTTTTCGCTTGGAAAGATCGGACAGAATAAAAATCCCAAGCCCAGTTGGATAAAGGGTGACATAACCCCAAAAATACCCCCTTAATGGTTTAGAACCGATCCGTTCAAATTCTTCAAAGGTCATCCAACGCACCTTCGTTCCTCTGCGGAATCCATCGATGTTTTGAAGGTCTTCCCTATAGCACTTTTTATCGAGTTTACTGATGTAATAACAGCTGTTTTCACAGACTACAACCGGGGTCAACACCGAAATCTGCGAACCATTTTTAAATTGTACATAAGATTCTGATGTACGTTGATTCTGAGTATTCTCCTGCTGAGCAAATAAACAAAGTTGAAAGAAGAAGAAAAACAGGAAGGTGCATTTTTTCATAGGTTCGGATTTAATTTGGCTCAAAATTACCTGCGATTCACACCGAATCAAAACTGAATTTCACCTAAACTAAAGATTCATTTGCGAATTTCACAAAAACCAAATAAGCATTAGTTACTGGCAACACAGTATTCCATAAAAAACATTTCTTACATTCGTAAAAAATACCTTACATGAAACAATTCGTACTATATTTCTCCATCATTTTTAGCTTTGGTCTCGTTGCACAAGTTCCAAGTTATGTGCCGCAATATGGCTTATTGGGATACTATCCTTTTAATGGAAATCCAAATGATGTCAGTGCAAATGCAGCAAATCTCACAAACAATAATGCGGTTCTCACAGCAGATCGATTTGGGGCAGCTAATTCAGCATATTCCTTTAATGGCATCAATCAAAATTTGATTAATTCAACTCCGAACTTTACGTTTAATCCTGCTTCGAGCTTTACGGTTTCCTTCTGGTACAACCGAAATAGTACCTCTGTCAATGGAGTACTCATCATGAATGCAACGAATGCCGCTGGAAATTTTATTTGGATATTTCAAGCAGGTGCGACGAATTCGCAATACGGGACAAACAAGCAACAATTTGCTTGGATCTGGGCACCAACAACGTCCACAACAAGTGTTTGGACACACATCGTTTGTGTTTACAATGCAGGAGCAATGACCCTTTATAAAAATAATGTCCAAGTGGCAACTGCAACGTATACACATACAAACGTGACAAGCGCTGTGATGCCTTTGTACGTTGGACGAGGTGTTGGAGGAGATTACTACAATGGGAAAATGGATGACATTGGGATTTGGAATCGTGCCTTAACGACTTGTGAAATCAATGATTTATACAACAGTTCGAACTCATTAACAACAGTTACTGCTGGACCAGATGTCGTAAGTTGCAACAACCAAGCAATCACCTTGAATGGTTCTGGTGCTGTCAATTATTTCTGGAACCAAAATGTATCGAATGGTGTTCCTTTCACGCCTACTACGAACGGAACATACCTTGTCACAGGATTCAACGCAAACGGCTGTTCTCAATGGGACGAAACAAACGTTACACTCGGACAACTTAGCATCAACGCCGGACAAGATTTATCTGTTTGTCCAGGTGATACGGTAACGCTTTCGGCGTCCGGAGCGCAAAGCTATACATGGAATAATTCCGTGAGCAATAACCAAGCTTTTATAGTAAACCAAAGCGGAACCTACATCGCAACGGGAGTTGATGGTTCTTGTACGGATACAGACACCTTGCAAATCAATGTGCTACCCTTGCCACAAATCAATGCCGGAAACGATACCGTACTTTGCGCAGGTGGAATAGTTACCTTGAATGCAACTGGTGGACAAAACTACCAATGGACGAATGGCGTTTCAAATGCGGTTCCATTTACTGCATACAACAGCGCTTCCTACATCGTTACTGGATTTAGTCCGGCTGGATGTGCGAATCAAGACACATTACAAGTTGTTGCGAATCCCGTACCGAACATCAATGCAGGTAACGACGTTTCTACATGTTCAGGTCAAGCAGTTGTTTTAACTGGAATCGGTGGATTTAATTTACAATGGGACAATGGCGTTCAAGACGGCGTTCCATTTTATCCAACAGGAAATGGGACGTACGTCGTAACCGGAATGAGCAACGATGGTTGTTACGGAACGGACACCTTAAACGTAAGCGTTGGTACCTTGCCAGATATTTCCGCTGGAAACGACCAAGTGATTTGTCAAGGGGATTCAGTGGTTCTGGCTGCAAACGGTGGAGCAACGTATCAATGGAGCAATGGTGAACAAAATGGCACAACGATTTTCCCTACGCAAAGCATCACGTTAGGAGTAACCGGTTTCAGTGGCGCAGGTTGTAGCAATACTGATTCGATGTCCATTACCGTGAATTACCCAAGTCAAAGCACGATCACCACAACTGCAACAGATACTTACACATTGAATGGAAGCACCTACACAACATCCGGAACGTACACGCAGGTTTTGACGAATGCTGCAGGTTGCGACAGTACCATCACATTAATTCTCACAATGGAACACACTGGACTTTCTGAAGCAAACATGCCTGCTATAAACGTTTATCCGAATCCAACAAATGGAGAACTGAATATTCTTATCCCAAGCGAATGGATTGGTCAATCAGCGAAATTATCAGACATCTCAGGAAAGGAAATCGCAACAATACAATTAAGCGAAGCACTGACAAAACTTCAAATCGTTCATTTGTCCAACGGAACGTACTTTATGTCAATGAATCAACAAAGCTGTGCGCCGATTCGCGTGGTAAAAGAGTGATAATGTGCTAATGTGCTAATGTAATGTCGCTAACGCTTGGAGTAGCTTGGCTATAGCGGAGTAAACTCTAAGCACTGTTCACTGAGCACTGTTCACTGAGCACTGTTCACTGAGCACTGTTCACTGAGCACTGTTCACTGAGCACTGTTCACTGAGTACTGTTCACTGAGCACTGTTCACTGAGCACTGAGTACTGTTCACTGATGCGCCGCGGCGGACTAGTCACTAATTGACAATTAAATTCGTAATATTGTTCCGTCAAAATACCTAACCCAACATTTTGTGCAAGAAATCATTGCCTACATACACCTGCATCCATTTCGCATTATTGCGGGAATCGTTGCGGTATTCGCTGTACTCATTACCTTGTTTTTCCTGCAGAAAAAAGGAATTAAAAAATGGCTTACCCTCGCTGCAATCATTGCGTTTATTCCCTTTGCGTTTCGTATAGTTAAAATGACACCCGTTCGAAAAATTCGCTTATTTGAAAACGTCTCTACTTACGAAAACATCGAAAAATCTTCGTTTCAAGAAAATGGCATTCGTACCTTCGGCTTAGACATTTCTCATCACCAAGGATACATCGAATGGGATTCCGTAGCAACTTCAAAGCACCCGATTCAATTTATTTTTATACGAGCGACGAATGGCACGCGTATTTTGGACCGGGAATTCCACCGGAATTGGGAAGAAAGTCGCGGAAAGTCATTTTTGAGAGGCGTTTACCATTATTATCGACCGAGTCAAAATTCGACCAATCAGTTCAACTTTTTCAAGAGTCACGTGTACTTGCGCAAAGGAGATCTTCCTCCCGTTTTGGACATGGAAGAAAATAGTTGGTTTGGAAAAGACAACTTACTTCGCGGGGTGAAAAATTGGTTGGCATTAGCTGAAAAACACTACGGTGTTAAACCAATCATTTATACGAACCGAGATTTTTACCTACGCTATTTCAACACCAAAGACTTCAAACCTTATCACTTCTGGATTGCAGCTTATTCCGGACGACATCGCGTAGCAAATATCCCTTGGACTTTCCATCAATTCACGGAAGAAATTTATGTGAAAGGAATCGAAGGAAAAGTCGATGGAGATGATTTCAATGGCGACCGCAAAGCTTTAGATAAATTAACGATTCGCTAACGATCACAGAATTTCTGCGCCAAGATCCATTGCATCGAATCGCACGGACCCAATGTTATATGCATACACCGCTGCGGGAAGAAAAGTGATGCTTGTCCCTCCTACTTCAATTACACCCTCTTTATCAATACTAGTAACCAAAGCTGCCGTCAACTTATTTTGCTCACAAAAATACTTCAAGCTACCAAGCTCCTTCGGACTTGAAAAGTATCGGTTACTCCATTTTACCTCGACACAGCGACTTGGTTTAAAGAATTTTGTATCGACGAGTACGACATCTACTTCTCCGGTCGAACGTCCCAAGCGCCAACTTGCATACTTCAAATTCAACTTTTCCCGGTGCATCCACTGTGAAAAGATCGCTGTTTCCACCATGTTACCTGCTTCATCATCCGATTCACGCACTGGAGAAAACATTGCTGTACGCAAGGAAGGATTCGTCAAATACACTTTAAATGTGGTCACACGCTGCAGTTTTCGTGCATGAACATCCACTTTATGAATCACTTTAATCAAAAAAGCAGCAGCTAAATACTCAAGGTACTTTTTGATGATATCCTTTTTAATTCCGCTATCCCGACATAAGTTTTCAAACGAAAATTCCTTTCCTGAATTATACGCCAGGTATCCAAAGAAACTGTTCAACTCCTGGACATCACGAATACCGTACAAACTTGGCAAATCGCGCAACAAAACCTTGTCAACGATATCGCTTTTAATGTACCTTCCGGGATCACTTTGAATGCGCTCGGACAACACCACTTCTGGATATCCTCCGAAATTGAGGTAATGAAAAAACTCCTCGTTTAGCGTACGAATATCATGAGTTCCGCTGTATTTCACTTCTTTTCCGTGATAAACAATGGAACTTGCGTGCATCAAATGATGAAGTCCTTTTAAATGAATGTATTCCTGAAACGTCAGTGGAGGCAACATGAATTCCGTAAATCGTCCCGCCCCACTCTCCGTACTCTGAAGTTTCAAGGCCGCAGCTGCAGAACCGGATACAATAAACTTCGTTTCCGGATACCGATCTACCAAGACCTTTAAATGCCGCTCCCAATCTTTCAAGTACTGAATTTCATCGAAAAACACATACATCCCAACGGCATCTTTTTTACCAAGCGCCTTCAGTGAGATTTCTAGAAGATCCTCTAGTCCCAAATGCATGTATATCGGATTATCAATCCCAACGAAAATAATTTGCGTAGCGGATACCTGCTGATCGATCAGTTCTTGAATTGCATGATACATCATCACCGTTTTACCAACGCGACGAGGCCCCATTAGGACAACCGCGCGTTTAATCTCTAAATCGGTCACAAAAGGATAAAAAACATCAAAGTACAGGCGTTTGGACATCTGTTTGTAGACATCTTGTATCTGATTCCCTACCCACCAAGGATTTTCAAACTGGAGGCGCTCTATTCTTTTTTCGAGTGGAATAGTGTTACTTATCATCGCTATTTTACCTTATAAACTACACAAATGTACAAATAAGCTTTTTAATTAACCCTTATTTTTACATTTTTTTACATTTAGTGTGTTTTTGATGAAATATTACTGCTTAATTACCCAAAAGACAAGCTTTCAAAATTAACTTATCTTTGAAACAAGATGAGGACTTTCTACCTATTTATTTTTATTGGACTCACCTCCATTCTTTCGGCTCAAATCTACAAGGATCCCAGCAAAGAAACGGCCATTCGTGTGCAGGACTTACTGTCCCGTATGACGTGGGAGGAAAAATGTTATCAGTTGTTCATGGTTCCTGGGGACACCAATTTATTACACGGACAACTTTCCAAAGGGATATTCGGACTGCAGGTCAGTGCGCAAGCGGCTGGAGATGCAGCAGGACAAGGACTGCACTACCAAACAACGCATCCTGCAACTGTTCAAATGGAACGACTGAATGCCATCCAGAAATATTGCGTAGAAGAAACCAGACTAGGAATTCCCATGCTTCCTTTCGATGAAGCGCTGCACGGACTCGTTCGAAATGGCGCAAGCGCATTTCCGCAATCGATTGCATTAGCGGCAACTTGGGATACCGAACTTGTTCATCAAGCAGCTTTACACATTGCCTACGAAACCAAACAACGCGGCATTCGTCAAATACTTTCTCCAGTAATCAATTTAGCGACAGATGTGCGCTGGGGAAGAACGGAAGAAACGTATGGTGAAGATCCATACTTAAGCGCACAAATGGGCGTAGCATTCATGCGAGCTTTCGAAGAAAATGGCATCATTACGACGCCAAAACACTTTATTGCAAACGTTGGTGACGGTGGACGCGACAGTTACCCAATACACCTGAGCAATTCGTACTTGGAACACACACACCTTATTCCATTTGAACGTGCCATCAAAGACGCTGGAAGTCGATCCATCATGACTTCGTATAATTCACTTAACAGTCAAGCCTGCTCCTCCAATAAATGGCTATTAACCGAGAAACTAAAAAAGGAATGGAACTTCAAGGGCTTTGTGATTTCAGACGCAAATGCCGTTGGAGGGGAATTAGTGCTTCACCGCACAGCTAACAGCTACGTCGAAAGTGGCGTACATGCCATCAATGCCGGACTCGACGTGATTTTCCAAACGGACATCGCCCATTTTCCCTTGTTCTTTCCAGAGTTCCCTCCGAAGGGAATGGATACCAATCGCATCAATGACGCCGTTTCTCGCGTGCTTACGGCCAAATTTGACCTCGGGTTATTCGAACATCCCTATGCGAAACAGAACATGAATCCAGATTCATTGTTGATAGCCGGACATCAACTAGCGCAAAAAGTAGCAGAAGAATCCATCGTTCTATTGAAAAATCAACAGGCCGTTCTTCCCTTGAATCCAGAGATGGAGTCCATTGCCGTTTTCGGTGAGGATGCCGTTCTTGGGCGATTGGGCGGATACAGTGGGCCAGGATTTCAAGTTACTTCCATTTTGGAAGGAATTCAAGCAGCCTTTCCAAAATCCACTATTTCTTACGAAAAAGGCGCATTACTGAAAGATACAAGTATTCAAATCGTTCCTTCCACGAACATCAGTACAAATGGAACTATTGGATTCTCGGCATCCTATTTTGACAATGCAAATTTGGAAGGTGAACCGATTTTTCAACGAAGAGATGAGCGCATTGACTTTCACTGGACCTTGTACGCTCCACATGAACGCTTGAGTCCAAACTTTTATAGCGTCCGATGGACAGGCGCATTCAATCCAACAGAATCAGAAAAAATCACTCTTGGACTCGAAGGAAACGATGGTTATCGACTTTACATAAATGAAGCATTAGTCATTGACCGATGGGAGAAACGATCGTTCCACCTAGACTTGGTTGACTACTCCTTCCAGAAGGGTAAAACATATGACCTACGCATCGAATTCAAGGAAACGCAAGGCAACGGTTTGATTAAATTCATCTGGAAACGCGAAGATGAAAACACGAAAAAAGCGCAGTTGAGTCAGGTGGTGAAAAATGCTAAACACGCCAATGCAAATATTGTTGTTGTTGGAATTGAAGAAGGAGAATTCAACGACCGAGCTTCGCTTCGTTTATCCGAATCTCAAGAGCAGTTGATTCACACCGTTGCAATAAACGGCAAGAAAACGATTGTTGTATTAGTTGGAGGAAGCGCCGTAAACATGGAATCATGGATGGAAGAAGTAGACGGAATTCTTGCTGTTTGGTATCCAGGTGAAGCCGGAGGAACAGCGGTTGCAAAGGTGCTCAACGGATCAGTGAACCCATCTGGAAAACTTCCGATTACCTATCCAATAAATGAGGCTCAATTGCCGCTCGTCTATAACCACTTGCCAACCGGACGCGGAGACGATTACCGAAACCAAAGTGGCGAACCACTTTTTCCCTTTGGCTTTGGACTAAGTTACACGAACTTTGAATTCACTGCAATTCCGGATGAAGGCGATGAGATTTATCAACTTGGAGATACCGTAAAAATCAAGGTGAAACTTACCAATTCAGGAACGAGACAAGGAGCAGAAGTCGTTCAATGTTATTTGAAAGCCTTGTACACGAGCGAAAGTCGTCCCGTTCAAGAATTGATTCAATTCCAACGTATCAGCCTCAATCCCAAAGAAGAAAAGGAACTGGAACTGAATTTCGTTTTAAAAGTACAGTTTTCTACTTTTGGCATCACTCCCGGAAATTATGCGCTACAAATCGGCAGTTCATCCAAGGACATTCGTTTATTGATTCCGATTCGGGTCCAACAGTAATCCTTACATGTTTCCTTTATTCGCTAGGAAAGCCAAGGTTTTTTTTCTACATTTACTTTGATATGTTACGATTGTGTTACGTTATGTGCTTTATGTTTTTGGTCCCACGGTTTTCATGGGCTCAACCGATGGCAACAGGTAAAAAAACTTGGGGCGTATACAGTTCCGTTGGTATCGTAACAGGAATGAAGGAAGTCGCATCGGACCTTCACTTTGGACTAGCAAAATCACTTGAAAAATGGGACATCTTTGCAGACCTTCACGTACACTCCTTTTCGGAATCTAGTGTATTTAGCATGACGGCAGTACTCGGTCGCGATTTATTGAGATTAGACCCCAAGCATTTAAAACGTCACCCTTACTACCTTTATCCCTATGCCGGAATTGGAGTTACACACTTGAGCAATCCGATTTTCTTCGATTCCTTCTTACTGAAAGGCGACGACATGATTCATCTTACAGTTGGAGTTCAATCACGCATCATGTTCACGCGTAATTTTGGCATCATGTCCGATATTCGTTTTAACCAGAACATGCTTATCGACTACCAACTAAAAAGAGCCTTTCACCTTAATTTGGGATTAATTCTAAAAGTTCGCTAATTGAATCGATGATTCACTTTCTATCCTGAAAATACGTTTCAAAATACGCATCCGTAAAAATCGGATAAGCAATTTTTGTTCGGTAAATCTGAAATTCTGATTCGAGTGTTTCTGTGGGTTCTCCCAGACGTTCAGCGATTCTCAATTTAAAAAAGGTCACAAACAACTCAATAAATTCCTTGTATCCATGGCGAATGTGTCCATAAGGAATCGTTTCAAGAATGCTCTTTGCTTTGAGGTGTTGTTCAGTATCGATTAAATGCGAAACTTGAAAAACACGATGAATAGATACTTGTGAAAAATGATACCAAAACTTAATATCATTCACTAAGTGGGAATGATCAAGAACAACCTTACTTAAATCTGGATCACGAGAAACCAAACATTGAACACACGGTTCGTATAAGAGTTCCGTCGCAAATTGAGGTTCGGCATTCAAGCGCTGCTTTAGTTTAGCAATTAAGGAACGTTTGGAACTTTTGTTTTTCAATAAGAGCATTTTAAGTCCAAAGATTCTACCAAACAAAATAGGGTGTTGACTCATGTGAAGATTTGGAAGCGGATGTACATTTTCTTCAGCGGGAGGTTCTTGCATTAAAAAAGAGCGCCAACGATCTAGACAGGTAATAAATATTTTTGTTCCCTTGTCGATGTTCGCTTGCTTTAATAAGAATTGAATCCACTTGCCATATTTTTGATTTAAGCGGGCATAGTCTACAAAAATCTTAAAGACTAGATCTCGGAAATTTGGTTCAAGAAGCAATTGCCGTTCCAAATCCTCATTTTCAAAATTCCTGAAATGTAACCCAACTAGAACTCCAATCTGAGCAACCTCATCGTACGGAAGTGCCGCAAACTGAAAATCAGGTTCACGAAAGACGCGACGTAATCCATCTAAATCACCGCGATGAATTAATTCTCGCACACCAATGGTAAAAGAGACCGTAAAAAGGTCGTTATGACGTTTTCGGTAACGCAACAATTGAATAAATTCATTAGCACTTTCCGAGGATAAATCAACAAACAAGCGTTCCCAAGATGGCCAGGAATCAACATCGGTATATCGCTGACTAAAGTCTTTAAACGAACGGAATCCGCAATAAACGGCAAATTGATCTAAGGTATGTTCCCTTGGTTTCCGGTATTCTGCCAATCCAAAAAAACGTCTGAGCGTGTTGTAGGAAAGCAAGGCTCCTGTTTTTTCGTAAATATCCTGAACAAGCGCCTCGCAATGTCCACGGTCGGTGACTTTGCGATTAAAGGTCTTTTCAATTTCTAGTTTTAACTCATCAATCATTTTACAAATGTATCATTTGTGTATCATTTTGGCGTATTAATTAATATAATATTATCCTTTATTTATTTTATTAACATATTTTTTATAACTCAATTAAAAATGGAAAAATATATCATTGAAGGATTTTTAGTAGAACAAAAAGTTGGAATGCTAAGTAGTTCAAGCTATGCTCGAAGAAAAACTGGTTTAGATTTTGCCATTGCAAAACTAAATAATCATTATGAAAACGGACTAAACTACGTGTGCAATTACGATGCAGTAGTTCAACTGAAACCCGGGTGCATGAGAAAAATCATTCGTTTCGTGCGAAAAAAAGACAAGGAAGAGTCTGTTGAAATCAAATATAAATATGCCGTTTTTACTAAAAATGACAATAAGGTGTCAGGATTTAAATTTATTGAAATACCTTCTGTTTGGACTTCGGTTACGCTCGGTGTATTTGACAAAAAACACGTCCTAGATCCTTATTTAGAACAAGGAAGAATAGCAGTAGAAGATTTTATCAATAAAAATCCACAAGTAAAACCTTACTGTGATCTTGAAGTGATGGTGAAATTCAAACCTGGCTTTTTCAAACGAATTTGGAATTTTATTGCTGGGAATTCTTACAAAAACAAGTTTTGCTTTGATTATTTTTCATTCAATATTGCTCAAGACTTTAGAACAGATAATTCAGAATTTAAAGGGAGTTTCATGAAAAGTTTACTTAACGCTTAGTCATAAATAGGTGAAAAACAATGAAATTTATTTTCACGTATTTCATTGAAAAATACCGAAACAACAAGCAGGAAGATCATGTTGCCTCATGTATTTTCATACCATGTTGTTCTGAATATGCACTTCTAGCCTTAAAAAAATATAACTTTTTCAAGGCTAGTTATTTAATTGTGAAAAGAATATACAATTGTGACATCAATAAGAACTGTGGTGGCCATGACTATCCTTGATAAAGAATATGCGTAACCTTTTATTGAATTTTATATTCATGTTCACCTAACTACTAATAATTTAAATTTCATTTTTAAAATGTACAACGAACAAATTGAAAACTTAATTGAAATGGCTCTCAAAGATGGAGAGCTTACAGAGAAAGAAAAACAAATTCTTTTCAAAAAAGCAGAAGCAATGGGTTTAGATTTGGACGAGTTCGAAATGGTTCTAGACGCTAAACTATTTGAAAAAAAACAGGAGATAAATTCTGTCAATCAAGAAGCGAGTGCCGCTCCCGTATCAGACAAATTAGGTGATGTAAAGAAATGTCCAGGATGTGGTGCAATAACAGAGTCGTTTTCCACAAAATGTACGGATTGTGGAACTGAATTCCGAAATATAAACGCTTCAAAAAATATTATTAAATTTTTTGATAAACTCAATGATTTAGAAGCAAACAGAGAAGAAAGTCTTTTTAACTCACAAAAAATAAGTGGTAATATTGGCTGTGGAAACATTATAAAATGGGTTTTTCTATACCCAATTTTAGTACCGTATAATATTATCATTTTTGTTATCAATAAGTCAAAACCTCCAAAATGGTCTACAACGGATATTAGAAAGGAAGAAATGATTATGAATTTCCCTGTGCCTAATTCGAAAGAGGAAATTATTGAGTTTTTAACCCTCTCAACTAGTAAAATTCAGGATGTTAATTTTATTAATCGTTTCAATGAAGAAGGGAAATACATATCTAAATGGAATTCTATTTGGCGCAAAAAAGCAGAACAGATTTTTACTAAAGCGAAGTTATCAATGACAAATGACAAAGCAACAATACAAGTAATTGAAAAAATGCTGATTGATGCTAAAATAATTGATGTAAAAAAATAATTATGGGATTTTTTAGCAAGAAAGAAGAAGGCGGAATGTTGGATGTAATTCGCTGTGATGAACAAGAATATTTAGTTTGGAAATGGCGTCCTTCGGGAGAAGCTAACTCAACAAAAAAAGAAAATGCCATCCGCTATGGAAGTAGCTTACGTGTAAAAGATGGTGAACTTGCTGTTTTTGTCTATCAACAAAAAGACGGGTCAATGCAAGATTTTATTGTGGGTCCATTTGATCAAACTATTAAAACAGCTAATTTCCCAATTTTATCTAATATTGTCGGTGCAGCATTTGGCGGATCATCACCTTTTCAGGCCGAAATATACTTTATCAATTTGGCAGGAAATATTCCGATTAAATTTGGCGTACCCTATTTCAATATTACCGACAGTAGATTACCTGATTTTCCTGTTCCAATGTCCGTAAGAGGACAATTCATTTTTAACATCACGGATTATAAATTATTCATTAAAAATACTCGTTTAATCAATTTTGAATTAGACGACTTTAAAAACCTGATTAAATCGGCAGTTTCGAGCAGTGTAAAAACTGGTGTAATGAATATTAGCCGCACCAACACACTCAATTTAGTCCAAATTGAAGAAAATCTTGACCTAATTAATGACCTTCTTAAGGCTAAACTTAAGGATGTTTTTTCTGAAGACTTCGGAGTAAATCTTAAACGCTTTGATATTGATTCTTTGGAATTGGATCAAGAAAGTGAAGGATTTAAAAAATTACTCCAAGTAACCAGAAATCAGCAAGAAAAAACGTTAACAGCACAGACCGACGTTACTATCAAAAACATGAATGACATGCAAGGTATTAACGCTAAAAACTTAGAGGACACTTTTCGAATCCAACGTGAGGAAGCGCAAAGAGCGCAAAAATTGCAAACGGAAACGAACTTTATCGGTGCCCATGCATTAAATCAACAATCCGATGTGCTTAAAACTGCGGCAAATAGCCTAGGTGAAATGGGTAACATGGGTGGCACTGGCGGAATGAACCCAGCAGGAATGATGACGGGAATGATGATGGGAGGAGCCATGGGTAATCAAATGGCTGGTATGGTGAATAATATGGGGCAAAACATGCAGCAACAGCAAAATACACCACCTCCACCTCCAACAATTGCTTATAGCGTTTCCGTAAACGGTCAAACAGCCGGGCCATTTAATCTACATCAACTACAACAAATGATTCAAAATGGACAGCTGACTCAAAATACGCATGTATGGAAGCAAGGAATGACTGCTTGGGAATTAGCTGGAAATATTCAAGAACTCACCACTTTATTTGGTGCAGTTCCTCCTCCGCCACCACCTCCGGTAATGTAAATTTTATTTCATGATAAATGGACGATAACTTTTTTGCAATAGATAAACTTGTTGAGTTTGGACTTAGTATGGCTGTAGCACAGCAAATGATTCAAACAATGAACCATACGATGGATAATACGCAAGTACTTGGTCATCAAAATACTCATCCAGCTCCGATGCAAGCTTTATATTATGTTGCCATTGATAACAAACAAGCTGGACCATTTTCCGAACAAGAAATAAGTCGTTTAATTACGTCAAAAGAAATAACAAAAGAATCATTTGTCTGGAAGCCAGGCTTATCTAATTGGTTGCATGCTGAGCAAATTCCTGAAATTTTAAGGCTTGTGATATTATGTCCACCAACACTACCAAAACCATAATAATATGAAAACAAATACAAGTTTCACGATAATATCCGTTATCTTAAGTGCATTAATATCTTATGGATTTTATACTTATGCTTTTGAAGAAAGTAGGATTTTAATGACCATTGGAAGTTTTATTACCATGATTGTCCCGCTTATTTTTATGCTTAGTATTCAATTTGAATTACCCCGAACTACGCTGAATATAAGAGCGGTCTCGTCTGTTTTTTTGATATTTTTCATCATACTGAATTTTTTAGGAGTTATTGTTAATCTATCAATGCCCTTGTACATAATAAGTTCAGGAATATTACTTTGTATCTTTCTAATTCTATTGACTTCAATAAATCGTGCTAGACAGTAAATCAAAAAATTACAAGTGTCAGCACTAACCCTCAATAAGATTTTAAAACTCCGAAAATTAGTACGATTGTACAAATGTTAGTCTCAAAGAAAAAAATAGTCTGAGCGTATTGTACCATAAACTTTCATCTTTCTTCTTATAAATATCCTGAACTAGCGCCTAACATTGACCTCGATCCAAAATTTTCCGATTAAAAGTCTTTTCAAGTTCAAGTTTTAATTCATCAATCATTTTACAAATGTATCATTTGTGTATCATATTTGCTAAATAACAAGGTTATGTTTGTTTAAATAAGATGTTTTTTTCACCCGAAAGCAATGTATAAAATCATATATCAATACATTCAACTTTTAACATTTATAAAGAAAACAATCAATTATGAGCGAGATTAAAGATAAAAAATACGGAAACACGATTTTTTACATCGATGGTGATGAAATCAAAGATAAAAAATACGGTAATACACTTTATTATGTGAATGGAAACGAAGTGAAAAGAGGAGGCAGAAACGGTGACCTTTACAGATACATAAATAATGATGAAGTCAAGGACAGTAAATATGGCGATGTTGTATTGTATTTCGATGGAGACGAAGTGAAGGATAAAAAATATGGCACTGTTGTATTCTATATTGACGGTGAAGAGATTAAAAACAAGAAATATGGAAACACCCTTATGTATATAGAGGAACGCATTCCTATGAATCTGTTAAAAGCAGTTTTGTCTGTATATTGATTTTGAAAAAAGACTGAACATACATTATACAAACATGTCAAAATACCATATCCACGATTTAGTAGAGCTCAAGGAAATTCTATTCCATGACTTTCAAATCATCAATAAAATGCGTTCACCAGAACCAAATAAAATAAAATTACTTTCAACACTTTTTTCTATCAATCCAAATAGTTGGCGGGTTGTAGGTATATCCTCTGACGCGCTAGAAATTTTTGAAAAAAATGGATTTAAGAAAAAATCCGGAATGAGAATTAATCGATCGCACATTACGCAACGCTTCAGTTTTTACAAAAGTTTACTCGAAAAAAACACTGATATAGAAGATTCGGAAACGTTTTGGAATTTATACTACGAAAATGACATGACCATTCTAGCGTCTGCATCTGAAAATATGAGTTATGATCAATCCATTTTTGAAAATGCGTATGTAGTTCCACAAGACGAAAGGAAATTATTTCAAACATCTGGATATGCGTGGAAGCATCGAGATGAAGAGGAGGAATTTCTGAAGGACTTATTTAAATTACATCTAGCCAAAAAACAAAATTAAATCCATATTCTCAACAATTTATGAAAGCAATTTTCGCAACACTCCTAACCATCCTCTTTCTCACTTCTTGTAATAGCAACGAGCGAATGGTGAAGAAATTCATTAAAAGAATCAATTCAAGAGAAATCAATTCGGCATCAAAATATTTGTGGCCTGAAGACCATGCTTCATTTTTTGTTTTCAATGAACGTTTTTTACTAAACGATAAACTCACCACTTTTGATATCAAAGAAGTTATTGAAAATGGTACAACAATTACTGCAAAAATAGATTTATTGAATGCGAAAGATGGGTTAACGGCCTATTTCGATTCTCTCGGCTTGCTGAATGGCAACACTCTTACCTTATCATTTACCACACGAAAAACAGAGGAAACAGATTATATCTCGGTTCAATTTCCGTGGGAAGATTGCAAATTGCCGCCAAATTTAAAACGTTCTAGTATCCAAACTGAAGCTCTCAATCTTAGATCAGGCCCTGGATTAGGCTTTCCTGTACAAAGAGTGGCAAACCAAAATGAAGACCTCCTAATAGATGCAGATTACCTAAACGACGGTTGGCGCAAAGGTTTTATATTCGAAGAAAATGGTATGGTAGAAACCCTATACTTCTCAAGTAAACTTAGCGACGAAAATGAAATTAGTTTCTTTACACTTGGGTATTTTGCCACGACATCACTTCTCGTTCTGTGCATACTTGGTTTATTGGTGCTTTTAGTGTGTATTCCCTTGCTTATTTTTGGAGTCATGAGTGTTCCTGCGGGTGGAGTAGGAATACTTTTACTGGGACTATTGTGTGGCATTTTATATTTCACTTATCAAATTATCGAAAGTATGTTCTTTGAGCTGTTCTTGATTAATTTACCTTATTAATACACCATGAATTTTCTTAGCTCTATTACTGATATTCCAATTGAACATGCAAATCAGGACAGCCTTAAAACTCAACACTATGCCTTGGCTCTAGCCGACTTCATCGAAAAAGCAGATACTCCTTTAACTATAGGACTTCAGGGTGAATGGGGCACTGGTAAAACTTCTATGATGTACATGATCAAAGAAATTCTTGAAGAACGAATTGTTGCCACTTCTTGGGTCAATACTTGGGAATACGCCATGTTTAGATCGGCTAATCAAACAACTCCTGCGGTACTTCAAGCCATGCTCGAAAAACTAAAAGAATCTTGCATTCAAAAAGGTACTTGGACACTCAAAGATGAGAGAACTGCCAACGTCAAGAAAATTGGACGTTTTATTGGAGCCTTAGCGAATCAAGTGATTGAAGGACAAATAGGTGTAAATATCAAGGATGCAATAAATCAAGATGAAAAAGAGTCTCTTGAAATAGCTCAAATCAAGGCTCAAATCAATGCAGTCATTCAAGATCTTCTCAATGATAACACGAACAAACATTCAAGAGTTGTTTTTTTTGTAGACGACCTAGATAGAATTCCTCCTGCTGACGCAGTGGAAGTACTTGAAGCACTTAAAAACATGTTTGATATTCCGAATTGTATTTATATTTTGGCAATTGACTACGATGTTGTTGTAAAAGGACTTGAATCCAAATTTGGGAAGAAAACGGAAGAAAACGAACGAGAATTTAGGTCCTTTTTTGATAAAATCATTCAAGTGCCATTCTCTATGCCTACAGGAAACTACGACATTAAAAATCTATTGACGCAGAAGTTTCAAGCAATGGGTATTCAAATTGACCCAGTTCTAGAAAATGACTTCACACAAATTGTCAAATATACTGTTGGATACAACCCAAGAAGCCTAAAACGCTTCTTGAATAGTTACAACTTATTGCGTTCACTGAAACACATCAATCTCGAGCAAAATGAGGTTGAATCGAAATTTGACGACTTGGTGTTATTTGCTTTATTGGGAATACAAATTAGTTATCCTAAAATATTTAGGATGCTTGCACAAGAACCAGATTTTTGGATGTGGAATACCGCGACAGCTAATAAATTTCAGATTGATCTGAGTTTAGTAGCTAAACAAATTGAATCTTTTGGGGATCAAATGAAGCAAAAAACCGACGAACAATGGGAACAGGTCATTTATGGCTTTTGTCAAAAACCATTAAAATCAGGCGCAGCAGATCCTTATTTAAGTGCAAGGTGGGAATCCGTCATTGATCTATTAAATTTATTAGGTGGTACAATCATTGGGAAATCGTTCGATAAAATTTCTGACAAGGAACGCGATTCATTGACTCAAGAATTTAACAATGCTTGGCAAAATGGACTAGCGCTTGCTGCAATTACCAATGTGGATGATGATCCCAAATCAAAAACAAACGAAGAAAAAAACAAAAGGGTTAGTTTTGAAACCCTTGATGGTAAAATTGCCCAACTGCAAAATCCGGAAATTAACTCCGATGCATTTCAAATTTGGCATGCACTTATACAACATATCGTTTCACACCCTGCTTTGCAGATTAGGTTCAATGGCTCAGCAGTTGCAGCCAAAGACTCAAAGGGAAATAATATACTTACACTTTGGAATCCATCCAATGGCAAAAAAACACAAGTTGGACTTTATCTCTTTCATTCTGGGTTGAATCCACGACCGAATGCAGTGATCATCGAAGAATTCAATAAGGACCCAGAAAAACGTTTTAAAGTCAACACGACAAATCCACAAATGGTTAAAGAAACCTCGCAACTGATAGATTGGGCAATAGACAGCTTCAAATGAAACACTTATTTTTTATCTTAATTTTAACGCCATTTTTAAGTTTTGGTCAAATCTTGCATCTAGATAGAGAAAACAGTTCAGATACCATTCTAAAAAAAATTACAGGTCTAATTGACCTAACTTTTAATCTTGACAAACAGAAAAAAAACATATTAGAATTCACTCAACAAACGGAATTAGATTGGTTATTGAAAAAGTCGAATGTTTGCATTTTCTTGGCTCATACCGATTTGGTTTTGAATGGAGCGGCTGTGTTAGAAAACAATGGCTACTTTCAATTGAGATTCAGAAACAACGACACCAAAAAACTTGCACCCGACTATTTTTTACAATACCAATGGAATGGGATTATGGGATTACAGAGCCGAGCTTTAGCTGGTTGCAATGCCCGTTTTAGATTCTGGGACGACCGCACCGATGACTTATATGCTAGTCTTGGTTTATTTTATGAATTTGAACAATGGAATCCATTTTTAACAAATTATGCCTTTGGTGGTGATGTGCTCAATGAGGTGAAAAGAGAACTAGTTCGATTGAATTTTTCACTCAAAACAGCTTTTCAAATTGCAAAAGGGATTGACTTTTCGGTAATATCCTATTTACAAACTCCCCTCAATGCTGGCATGAAAAACACATACAACCCGCGATGGTCCGTTGATTCACAATTGAATTTTCAAATTAATAAACACTTAACATTCAATATTAAATACAATCACAACTTAGACTATTTGAGACCCTTACCTATTGATCCATTTTTCTATAGCCTAACGCTAGGTTGTAGAATTCATTCCTAACTCCCAAAGACTTTCTCAAACACTTCATTTTTTTAGGCAACTAGTCTTAAATATTTGCCTAGAACATGAGAGGTCAAGGAAGACTTTTTTTAAAAAAAATCAATGCTCAAAGCAAAAAAAAAAATAAACTTTTCGTTTACCCCAAATAAGTTTATTTAATTACCCGTCAGAAAATCAAAATACCCCCTAAAATATTCCTCCGTAAATATCGGATAATTCAAATACGTGGCATGGCTTAGCAATTGCTGCCAATGGTTTAGTTTTTCTGCTGGATCGTCACAAAGTTCATGTTGGAACAAGTAAACGAACAAGAGCAAAAACTCGTCGTAACCGTAGCGAAGGTAGGAGAGGTCGATTTGATTTAAAATGATTTGTGCTTTACTCCTTTGTCCGATGAAAATAGTATGCTGAACTAAGAAAAGGTAATACACATTCAACTGTGATTGGTTGTACCAAAAATGGACTTTAGAGGCGTGCTTTTCGAAGCTGAATAGGAAATTAGCGAAATCACTAGCTGGAAATACAAGACATTGTACATTCGCGACGAAAACGTATTCCAAGGTTCGTTCTGGATGAAGTTTTATCATCATCCCCCATTCCTTTAGTATTTTATCACGTGCCATTTGATCTTGATGAGCCATTAAATGTAAGGCAGAAACACGTCCATATAAGATGGGATGCATGTCTTTACTTAGGGTGGGAATTCGTTCCAAATGCGCCGATGTCATGTTATTTCCGTTGAGTAAATCTTTCCACACCAACACACCATTTGTAAAATTCAAGGAATCCTCATCGATATCTGGAAGTTGATTGACATACGAAATCCATGTTCCGTATTTTTTGTTCAAGCTTGAATAATCAACAAACATTTTCAAGACTAAATCGCGAAAAAGAGGAATCTTCAATAGTTCCTGTTCAAATGCTTCATCTTGCACAAATCGGAATTGACGTCCAACAACAACTCCGATTTTTAAAGCCATTTCATACGGTAGGTTGGCAAATGACCATTCTTTTCTTGCTAATATGACGCGCAACGTAATTATGTCACGACGGTAAATAAGCTCGCGCAGTAAAACCGTGAAAATGTAGGGGAATTCGCTGTTTTGTGAAAGATGATAATTGAACATTTGTACTAACTCGTCGGCTTTTTTCTCATCAATGCCTAAAAACAAATTCTCCCATTTCGGCCATTCATCGACCGAGTGAAAACGATTCGTGAAATCCCTAAAGGATGAAAAACCAATGTATTTAGATAAGGAATCCAACGTTGATAATCGTGGTTCGCGGTAAGCAATGATCCCAAATAATCGACGAAAAGTGTTGTACGAAATCATGATTCCTGTCTTGGTATACACATCCAATGAAAGTTCATCACAATGCTTTCTTTTTTGGATTTTTTCTCCAAAAACCTTTTCAACTTCCAATTTTAACTCTTCTAACATAATACAAATGTACCACTTGTGTACCATTATTGAATAATAGATGTGGTATTTTTGACTTATCAAATTATGAGATATCTCTGTATGTTCAAATTACTCAAAACGTATACATTTCTTTTTTCGTTGAGTCTCTTTTTTTCAAGTTGTTCACGAAAAGCAAGTGATTACCAGGCACTTATTTCCTCTTACAAAGGAGTTATGTGTTCGACGATGAGTTCGTTGAAATCTTCGGTGAAGGACCGTAAAGAAGGACTAGAAAAACTTACTTCCATCAAGATTCAATGCCGTGAAGCATTAAAGTATTTAAAGCAAGAAGAAAAGGAAAAGTTTCACCAAATGATATCCCAGGCTGAACTTGAAGTTGCCCAAGGAAACTGCAACTAAAGATTATTTTTCAGTCCACACTTGCTCCATCGTTTTTAAAAAGGTTTCAGTTTCCTGCGCCCCACTCACCGCATATTTTCGGTCAAAGACAAAAAAGGGAACTCCCCTCACGCCGAACTGTTGAGCAAGTTCAATATCCGCCTCTAAATCCATCGTGAATTGGCCGCTGAGTATTTTTACATCTAAAGCAGTAGTGTTCATGCCTACTTCTGAGGCCAGATTCACAAGGATGTTCACATCATCAATGTTTTTTCCTTCGACAAAATGAGCTTCAAACAAGCGCTCTTCCATTTCGTGTTGAAATCCTTGGATTCGTGCTTCATGCAACAATTGATGTGCCTTTATGGTATTCGCTAAAAAAACTTGATCAAAGTTGTAATCGAGTCCAATGGCACTTCCTGAGTCCGTAATTTGAGTCATCATTTGACGCGCTTGTCCCTCCGGAAATCCTTTAATTTCGGATAAATATTGAAAAATTGACCTGTTTGGATCCGTTTTTAACTCCGGATTCAACAAAAATGATTTCCATTCGATTTGAACGTCTTCCCTTCCCTCAAACTGCGCCAAGGCCAAATCGAATTTACGTTTTCCCATGTAACAGAATGGACAAGCAATATCACTCCAGATTTCTATTTTCATTTCACTTATTTAGGTCAAAAAGTTTAATTTCTTCTATTATCTTCCTTAATTTGCTACGAATTTACACAAAAGAAGCTCCTTGACTTCAACATTAAAGAGTATATCTTGTTTTACCTAAAACAACACATAATGGGACTAGTACGCATTGATCGGCCGCAAATTGAACAGATGGATAACGTCAAGCGTTTAAACCTCATCAACAGCTGCACTGGATATAAATCCGCGAATTTAATTGGA
>Ga0102896_1000075_pt1 | contig 34887 bp, 26 predicted proteins | sample Colrivmet1554A02_FD_78457 | JGI IMG/M metagenome (GOLD analysis project Ga0102896, IMG submission 78457) | Estuarine microbial communities from the Columbia River estuary - metaG 1554A-02 | ecosystem: Environmental > Aquatic > Marine > Intertidal zone > Estuary | place: USA: Columbia River...
AAGCGCGAGGCGAGTAAATACATCTAGTCCACTTTATTGTTTATTTTTGGGGCATGAAGCTAATTTATCCGATTTCGTGTTTCCTTCTATTTTGTGGCATTATCCGTGTGGGTCATGCACAAATGCGGCCTACCAACGGCGTAGCGCCTTCGGAAATGAAAAAAATTGCCTTAACCAATGTTGATGTTTATGTGAATCCCAATAAAAAGCTCGAAAATGCTACGATTTTAATTCAAGCAGAACGCATTCTTGAGGTTGGAACCAATGTGAATATCCCGTCAGATTTTGTGATAATCAATAAGGAAGGCCTTACGGTAGTTCCCTCATTCATAGAACTATATTCCGATGCAGGAGTCGTTAAGGCTACTTCTCACCATCAAGGTTCCTATCCACAATTAGAGTCATCAAAAGATGGTGCTTTTTATTGGAATGAATCCATTCATCCGGAAATAAATGCAGTGGATGGAATTAATTTAGCCGACAATAAATTTACCGAGTTACAAAAACAAGGATTTGGATTTGCCGTTCCGCATCAAGCCGATGGCATTGTCCGAGGTTCTGCACCCTTAATCGCATTAGGGAATCTAAATCCCATGGAAGCAACACGCACAAATGCTTCAGCGTTTTTTTATTCCTTCAATAAAGGTGTTTCACAACAAACTTATCCATCTTCCTTAATGGGCTCGATTGCTTTGTTGCGTCAATCGTTTTACGATCTTGCGTTTTATAAAAAGAACCCTGTAGCAGACTTAGGCAAACAATCAATGGATCCCTGGGTAGCTCATGATAATTTACCTGCTGTTTTTAAGGTAGGGGATAAGTGGGATATTTTACGAGCTGAACGCATAGCGAACGAATTCAAAAGACATTTTATTTATGTAACGGCAGGTGATGAATACGCCATTGTTGATGCACTAAAACCCTTGAATCCAAAACTTGTAGTGCCGATTTCTTTTCCAAAACCGGTAGATGTTTCCGACCCGTATGTCGCAAAAAATGTCTCGATTCAAGAATTAAAGCATTGGGAAGCTGCGCCATATAATTTTAAGATGCTGACCGATGCAGGAATTTCAAGTGCCATTACTACGCAAGGGCTTCCTTTAGCTGATTTTTGGAAAACCATTCGCAAACTAATTTCAATCGGAACAAGCCCTTCTTCAATCCTCGCTTCGCTTACCATAACGCCTGCCTCCTTTTTGGGCTTAGATTCAATGGTAGGTACCCTCGAACCATCAAAACTGGCAAGTTTTAATGTCTTTTTAAAAGATCCATTTGTTTATGAATCGACGCTGTTGGAGTCTTGGTCACTTGGGAATTGTCTCGCACTTCAATCTACCAACTTGGTGAATGTGCTTGGAACGTATAGCTTAAACCTAAAAGGACAGCGTTTTGAAATGAAGGTGTCCGGAGAGAATCAAAAACCCAAAGTTACGCTCATTGAGTATAAAGACTTGTGGGATGCTAAACTCAAAGTATTTAAGAAAGATTCAGTAATTACAACGGTTTCTTTTACCTATGCAGACCGGGACGTCAACCTGCAATTTGCCCTTCCGAATGCTGAGTCAAAAATGTTTTTGCTGCATGGAAAAATTTCTTCGAATGGTTCCGTTTGGGAAGGTGATATCACGTATCCGGATGGGAGCTGGGGGCAATGGTCTGCCATACGTCGGGTAAAAGATAACGAAGTTTCAACTCCCATTAAGGTTGAATCAAATCCTGCGCCTGCCATTTGGTTCCCAAATATGGCCTTTGGTGCAACAGAACATCACACCCAGCAAGCTGCGGTTTATGAGCAAGTAACCATTTGGACTAATGAATCTGAGGGCATCATAGAAAAGGGGTATGTTGTTGTTCAACAAGGAAAAATCATGTATGTAGGGGCTAAAAAGCCAACGTATCCTTCAGGTGCAAGAATCATTAACGGCGCAAACATGCACCTAACTTCAGGAATCATCGATGAGCATTCGCATATCGCCATTTCAAGAGGGGTAAATGAAGGGGGACAAGTGGTATCTGCCGAAGTTAGTATTGGCGATGTAGTTTATCCTGAGGATATTTCAATTTATCGTCAATTGGCGGGTGGGGTGACCGCAGCGCAATTATTACATGGATCAGCCAATGCCATCGGCGGACAATCTGCGCTTATCAAATTGAAATGGGGAACTACACCCGAAGAAATGAAAATTGATGATGCCCCGGGCTTTATAAAATGTGCGCTCGGAGAAAATGTGAAGCAATCGAATTGGGGTGATCGAAATGTTGTTCGTTTTCCTCAAACACGGATGGGGGTTGAACAGGTCTTTTATGATGCCTTTTACAGAGCAAAACAATACCGAATGCAGCGAATGTCTGGAGCCGCTAGGATAGATTTAGAGCTCGAAACACTGAACGAAATTCTAGACGGAAAACGGTTTATTTCTTGCCATTCTTATGTGCAAAGTGAGGTTAACATGTTGATGAAAGTAGCTGATTCTATGGGATTCAAAGTCAACACCTTTACGCACATTCTAGAAGGATATAAAGTAGCAGACAAAATGAAAGCGCACGGTGTTGGTGGTTCTACCTTCGCCGATTGGTGGGCCTATAAATTTGAAGTGAACGATGCTATTCCTTACAATGCCGCCCTAATGCATGAACAGGGAATTACGGTTGCGATTAATTCTGACGATGCGGAAATGGGACGAAGACTGAATCAAGAAGCTGCAAAAACAGTCAAATATGGAGGGGTTTCAGAAATTGAAGCATGGAAAATGGTTACGCTAAACCCTGCAAAATTATTGCATTTAGATCATCGAACAGGAAGTATTAAAGTGGGTAAGGATGCCGACCTGGTGTTATGGACCACGAATCCACTTTCTATAGAAGCAAAGGTTCAGTCCACGATGATTGAAGGAGTGTTCTATTTTGATCAAGCGCAAGACCTCATGCTTCAGGCTCAAAATCAAGCGGAGAAAATGCGGATCATTGGTAAAATGTTGGCAAAGGATGTACAGTCAGAGCCCAAAGCGCCATTTATTAAGCGTAAGAAAAAACATTTCCATTGCGATACCGTGGGAGAAGAAGGGTCTGAAACAGAAAATTTACATTAACATGAAAACAATTCTATTTTTAACCAGTTTATTGGCGATTTTTGGGTTCACGGCACAACGTATTCTTATTGTGAATGGACATTTACATCCAGTAGTTGGGCAAGAAATCACATCCTCCTTGATTGAAATCGTTGATGGAAAAATTTCAGGTATTAAAAACGCACTTTCTTCTACCTACAATCCCAAAGCATGGGATACAATCATTGACGCAACCGGGCAGCACGTTTATCCTGGGTTTGTAGCCCCAAACAGTACGCTCGGATTAACGGAGATAGAAGCAATACGCGCTTCGAATGATTATAATGAAGTAGGGGAGTTTAATCCTCATATTAGGGCTAAAATCGCCTTTAATGCAGAATCAAAAGTGGTCGAAACCGTTAAAACAAATGGGGTACTCTTGGTTCAAAGTACACCAAGAGGTGGTGCTATTTCTGGTACGTCTTCTGTGATGTTCATGGGGGGATGGAATTGGGAAGACGCAACCGCAAAAGGGGATGATGGTATTCATGTGAATTGGCCAAACACCACGTTCGGTGGGGGATGGTGGGCAGAGCCTGAGCCAAAATCCAAAAATGAACAATATACCAAGGAACTCAAAGAATTAAATCAATTTTTTAAGTTATCGAGTACCTATGCGAATGCCAAAGTTATCCCGTTCGATCAGCGACTTGAAGCAATGAAAGAGTGTTTTTTAGGTACTAAACGTGTATATATTCATGCGAATGATGCACAACAAATAATTGATGTTATAGCCTTTGTACAAGAGTTTAAGTTGCCTTATCCCGTGCTTGTTGGAGGGGATGATGTCTACTTACTAGGACAGCGATTTATTGATGCTGATATCCCTGTGATGATTCAACGGCTACACCGCTTACCTGAACATGATGAAGACCCAGTAGACTTACCATATCGACTACCAGCCATGCTCGCTAAAATGGGTGTTTTATTTTGCTTGCAAAATGAAGGTGGAATGGAGGCTATGAATACTAGAAATCTACCTTTTTTGGCAGGAACAGCTATGGCCTATGGTTTAACCGAAGAACAAGCACTGGAGTCGATTACTATAAATTCTTGTAAAATAATGGGCATCGATCAACAATTCGGAAGTATTGAACTTGGTAAATCGGCTACGTTATTCGTTTCAAGAGGCCCGGCATTGGACATGAAAACGAATCTAGTAAGCACCGTGCTATTAAACGGCCAAATCCAAACCTCAGTAAACTTTCAAGAAGCCCTATACCTGAAGTATAAGGCTAAGTATAAATCCAATACTACCGATTAAAAAGGAAGATCGTCCGATTCTTCAGCAGAAGATTCTAAAGGGTTTGTAGTTGAACTTGGGGTGGAAATCCCAAAATCACTCATCCCACTCGGTGCGGCAGAAGGAGCTTGTCCAGCGGATGGCTCAATTCTCCATGCTTCAATGGAATTAAAATACTTGATCTCGCCTTGTGGACTTGTCCATTCACGTCCGCGAATGTTAATGGCTACATCGACCATATCATTCACATTAAACTGGTCCAATAAACCGCATTTGTCGCGTGTTGCTTGAAGTAGAATATGTTGCGGATAATCAGTGTCCAAGCCATCAGTTACAACGAATTCTCGTTTAGAGAATTTTTCAGTTACTTGCTGCGTTGGATGAATTAATTTGATTCGAACGTTGGTTAATTTAAGCTGATTCATATCGATTTGTTAATGATTAAAACTTAGAAGCGTAAGCCAGGCTTCTGTTAATTTATTTACTGTTAATAATTCTTTTGCTCGTACATGTAAGGCATTCTCTAAGTGTGCCGCATCATCTATATGCGTCATAAAAAGGTCACTCAATTCCGTCAATTTGTATTCATTCACTTCCGTTTCGTCGGGCAGACTTTCTATGCCGGCTAACCGCGCTAAGTCGCTTACTGATAATACGCTACTATTTAATAAATCAGCTGGAAGTGCATCATAGCCAATGCCACACGTAGTAATCGGCTTTTTAATCTCAAACATACTATGCGCATCGGCACGGCAATACCAATCTCCTCCCATTCGTGAAACAAGGTCGATTTTGTGCGCGTCAATTTGATTGTTCTCATCTAATATAGATTCATCAATGTGCATTCTTATAACCTCACAAATAATCAAATTTCCGGCACCCCCTTCCGTACCCAATTCAATTACTTCATTGACTTTGCATTCAAATTGGACGGGTGATTCTTTTACACGAAATGGTTTAACCAATTCGGAGCTAATAGGGGTTAGTCCGGCCTTTTCAAATTCGCTGATTCCAGGCGCATACGGTGAGCTGGCTAAACTGACTTGCTCTACAATACTGTACGTTACTACATTTATAACCACCTCGGGATGAGCTTTCACATTATTGTATGTGTCTTTTACCGTGTTGGTTCGGCCAGACCGTGCAGGCGAGAAAATTAAAATGGGCGGGTTCGCACTAAACACATTGAAAAAACTAAATGGAGCAAGGTTCTTCCCCCCAGTTGAATCAATGGTTGAAGCCAAAGCAATTGGTCTTGGGCCAACCGCTCCAAGTAAGTAGTGATGCAGTTTTTGCACCGTGATATCTGATGGAGAAATGCTTAACATGAGTGACAAAATTAACAACAAATTCGGGTCGTAATCCAACGAATAAGGTTTGTTATTCACAATTTAAATTAATTTTACATCAACTATGAGCCTTCGGATTTCAGTCTTTTTTACCCTAATTTATTTCATGTTTACACATGTTATATGGTCACAAAATTTAAAAGATGAAAATGGAAAGAAACACGGTAAATGGGTTGTAAGGGGAAAAGATAGACCTAAATCAGGGTACCCAAGCCATGCGATTATAGAGGAAGGGACCTACAGTCATGGTCGAAAAACCGGCGTTTGGATTAAATATAATAAAGACGGAAAAACGGTTAAGCTCAAAGGGAATTATGTGAATAATAGACCCAATGGTAACTATACGCGCTATTTTTCAAATGGCAAAATAAAAGAAAAGGGAACTTTTGGGGATAATTCATATGCTGGTGAGTTGATTCGATACCATGAGAATGGCACAATTGCTTACCAGGCCACCTTTGATGATGAAGGAAATGAAACTGGTACGGTTAAGCACTATTACGACAATGGTCAATTGGAGGCTTCCTATGGACTTAAAAAAGGTAAGGTTGAAGGGCTTTACACGCAATACAATCAAGACGGTTCGGTCCGCTTGTCTTGCAAGTTTAGTGGGGGAAAGGTTACTGAAACCGTAAAGAAACAACCTGTAAAAGTAACTGAAACGCATACAGAGACCATCTCTAACGAACCACCTCCTGTGGTTACAAATCCAATCACCAAGGGGGTTACGTTCTTTTCAGAAGGCTATAATAAAGTGTACAATGAAAATGATGAGATTTGGTTAGATGGTAATTTTAAGGCCGGACAATTGTATGACGGAAAGGTATATATTTACAACGACGACGGAATTCTTAAAAAAATTAAAATTTATAAAGAGGGGAAATTTCACTCTTTAGGACAACTTTAAACTTAGATTATTATGAAGGCTTATGTTTTTCCTGGGCAAGGAGCCCAGTTTAGTGGAATGGGGAAAGAGTTATTTGATGCCCGCGAAGATGCACGCATATTATTTGAACGCGCAAATGAAGTGCTCGGTTTTGATATAGCATCCATTATGTTTGAAGGTTCAGAGGAAGCCTTAAAACAGACCAACGTTACCCAGCCCGCCATTTTTATTCATTCAACTATCCTTGCGTCTTGTTTAGGGGATTCATTTAAACCGGATATGGTTGCCGGACATTCATTGGGTGAATTTTCTGCCCTGGTAGCAAATAAAACACTTAGTTTCGAAGATGGCTTGCGTCTGGTTAGTGCCCGAGCAACAGCCATGCAGAAAGCCTGTGAACTTACTCCTTCTACCATGGCGGCAATTCTTGGATTGGAAGATCAAATTGTAGAAGAGATTTGTAGCAGCATTGATGGGGTAGTAGTGCCCGCAAATTATAATTGCCCCGGACAATTGGTTATTTCAGGTGAATTAAAAGCTGTTGAAGCAGCGTGTGCGAAACTCACAGAAGCAGGAGCTAAACGAGCCTTAATATTGCAGGTAGGCGGAGCTTTTCACTCACCACTCATGGAACCTGCTCGTGCAGAATTAGCTTCCGCTATCGAATCAACAGCGTTTAATGCGCCAATTTGCCCCATTTATCAAAACGTTAATGCGCTTCCAGTGACAGACCCTTCCTTGATTAAAACAAATTTATTAGCACAGCTAACAGCCCCCGTGAAATGGACTCAAATCATGATGGCAATGAATGATCATGGGCTTTCAGAAGTAATTGAGGTTGGGCCAGGAAAAGTACTTCAAGGACTTTTTAAGAAAATTAACCGCGAGTTGCCGGTTTCTTCTGCAAGTATAGGTTAGGTTATTCGTTTTTTTTCGTTACCTTTCTAATCAAACTCTAGAAAACATGAAAAAAACCTTAACCCTATTAGCGAGTATTTTGGTGTCACAACTATTCGCACAATCCGCGCTCGGAGATGCCATTGGAACTGTTTTAGATTCGGATTCAAAACAACCGATGGAATACGTAAAAGCGTTTATATTTGATCAAGGCAAGAAATATCAGGCCATTACGGATAAAGACGGTCGATTTAGAATCTCAGCGATTCCAGCGGGTAAGTATAATGTATTTTTGGTTTTTGGAAGAGATACTTCACAGAATTACTTGGTTGATATCCCAATTGAATCCTACGGAAATATAGGTTCCGTTGAATTTAAACCGAAAGGTGTAATGAAGGATGAAATTGTCGTTAAAGAGCGCTTGCGCTTGCGAATGGGAGAATTGCCAACACCCGAGTTAACTGAAAAAGACATTAAGCACAATCCGAATAAATTTAGTGTTGCTACCATGGCTACCCAAATGTCATCAGAAATAAAAATGGCCGATGATGGTGAGCTGATGTTCCGTGGAGCCCGTAAAGGAGATATGATTTATGTGTTAGATGGCGTTAAATTGCAAGATGTATACAATGTTCCGAGCTGTTCAATCAATCGAATGATGGTGTACACCGGTGGATTGCCCGCAAAATACGGCGATACCTTAGGTGGTGCAATCGTTGTTGAAACGTATGGATACTTTGATTTACTGCGTCAACGTGCAGATTAATACAAGATTTCCCAAAGAAATAATCCTTTAGCAGGGACCGATAAAGCTGCCTCTTGGCGGCTTTTTTTGGCTAGAATTATAGGTATGGATTCCGGTGTAATATTCCCGATTCCTACTTCCATTAAGGTACCCACCATGGCACGCACCATGTTACGCAAAAACCGATTTGCACTTACTTCGAATACATAGCCCTCATTCGTCTCTTCCCATGAGGCATTAAAAACCTCACACATCGTCGTTTTTACGTCGGTATCCCCTTTGGCAAAGGAGGCGAAGTCATGTTGTCCAACCAAATAAGTGCATGCCATATTCATAGGTTCTAACGCTAATGAACGTTCATACACCCAGCAAAACCGTTCGTTAAATGGTGATTTTTCTTTCTCGATAAAATATCGATAGGTACGTTTTTTAGCGTCAAACCTTGCGTGGCACTCCCTGTAACTAGCTTCTATTATTTTAATATCCGCTGGAAGCATTTTGTTTAATTTATATACGAGTTGATCTAACTCAACTTCAAATGATTCAAAGTGGATGAAATACTGCCTTGCATGAACACCTGAATCTGTTCTACCGCAACCAACAATTTGTACGGGATGATTTGCATGTAGTTTAGTCAAGCACGATTCGATAGTACCTTGAATTGTTTTAGCATTGGGTTGTATTTGCCACCCGGCATAGGCCGTTCCGTCATAGGCTAATTCCATGAAAATAGTTCGATTTTTCATGGGGTAAAGTTCTGATTTTTTTTAAAAAGCAACGATGGTTATATTATTTCGTAATCTATTTTAGACTACCCTTTTGGGAAATATTTGAATATTAGTGTAACTTTACATGGTGCAATTGAGTATTGAATGTACTTTATGATTAGAAATTTACGATTCTTCTTCCTCTTATTTTGTTTTCTTGGGTTGGGAACATTAAATGTTTCCATAGCACAATGCCCTCTTGCGCCGGTTATTACTACCCTCGTTCAACCCACCTGTACAAATGCTACTGCGACTGCTACCTTGGTCGGTTTACCGAGCGGTAATTGGGATTTATACGCGATTCCCTCTAGTGCACCCATACCACCTCCATTTCCAGCACCAACACAATCAGGAACAGGTTCTACAGCGACCGTAGGTAATTTATCTCCGGGTACTGCGTATACATTCATTTACATTGAGCCGAATGTACCATGTACTTCAGCTGTTTCTAGTACAGTTAATATTAATGCGATTCCTTCCAATCCACCAGCACCAATTGCGGGATTGGTTCAGCAACCGAATTGTGCGCCAGGTGTCACAACTGGCAGCGTACCGCTTTCCAATTTGCCAACTACCGGACAATGGACAATAACCGCTACCGGTCCTGGTCCAACTACTTATACTCAAACGGGTTTAGGCGCTAATTTTGTTTTCCCAAATCTTCCGGTTGGTTCCTATACGTTTACGGTAACCTTGGTTTCATCAGCATGTACTTCTGTGCCTTCAAATAATGTTTTCGTTAATGCGCCCATTAATCCGAGCGCACCTGTCGTAGGAACTATACAAAATCCAACCTGCGCTTCAAGCACGGGATCTGTAAGTTTGTCAGGCCTGCCAGCTACAGGAACATGGACAATCAATGCGTCACCAGGGGCATTTTCGCAAACAGGAAATGGAACCACGGCAACTTTTAATGGATTGACAGCGGGTGTGAGTTATTTATTCACCGTAACAAATAGTCAAAGTTGTACTTCAGTGTTTAGTACCAGTGCATCCATTGCAAATGCACTGACCATTCCACCGGCACCCACAGCAACCGTTGTGCAACCAACTTGTCCCCTACCAACGGGTACCTTATCGGTAACCGCTCCCATAGGTGCAGGTTATGTGTATTCAATAAATGGATCAAATTATCAAGCCAGTACGGTATTTACTAACGTTGCAGGTGGAGTTTACACCTTGTATGTTCAAGATACCCAATCTGGTTGCATCACCAATTCATTAAGTACCTACACGGTTAATCCCACACCGCAAGCACCAGCGGTAAGTATCGATTATATTACCAATGTATCATGCAATGGAGCAGCAGATGGATCTGCAGCAGTTCAAATAGATTCCTTGGGAACCCCACCTTTTGTGTTCTCTTGGTCTCCTGTTGGTGTAGCAAATGATACCGTTACTGGTTTAGCTCCAGGGAATTATAATATTGTTGTGGTGGATGCTTTGAATTGTGTTGTGGTTAATAGCGTGACGATTACTGAACCAAATGCTATGGCTATTATCGGGGATTCTACACCGGTTGATTGTAACTTACAATTGCTTGGGACAATGGATGTTACAGTGAGTGGTGGAACTGCACCATACGCTTATCTGTGGTCGCCAGGAAGTCAAGTTACAGACAGTATTGGTGGATTAAACGTCGGATCATACAGTGTTACGGTAACGGATGATAATGGATGTTCTGTTGTATGGGGTGCCACGATTGGTATAATTAATGGATTAGCATTGTCTATACAACCGAATGATACGGTGATTAATCCTGGAACTACGTTCACTGCGTCAGTTAACCTGGGTACAAGCTTCTTATGGACACCTTCGGAAGGACTTTCTTGTGATGATTGCCCTAACCCCTTAGTGTCTCCTGATTCTACTGGTGTTTATTATGTTACCGCTGTGGATGATAATGGATGTACAGGAACTGATTCATTACTTGTTACAGTTAAGTTATTATGTGGTGAATATTTTGTTCCTACTATTTTTAGTCCGAACGGAACCGGACCAAAAGCCAATAATGAACTAAGGGTATTTGGTAAAGAAGTATGTGTAAATGATTTCAATTTTGTGGTGTATGATCGCTGGGGCGAGAAGGTATTTGAATCAACATCGATTCAAAATGCTTGGGATGGTTTCTATAAAGGGCGTCCAGCGCAGGAAGGAAATTATGTGTACGATTTGAATATACAACTGTATGATGATTCTATGTTACATAGGTCAGGTAGTGTAACCCTTGTGAGATGAGAAATTGTATGATTAAAGAAACGATTACATGCCTTGGACTAATACTCGCATTATGGGTTCAGCCCCTTTATGCGCAAGATGTTCACTTCTCTCAAGTGGAATTGTCACCGCTCACATTGAATCCTGCATTAGCTGGGTCTACCTCTGCATTTCGTGGAATTGCAATGTATCGAAGTCAATACGGTAGTTTTGCAACGCCATTTCAAACCATTACTGCTTCCTTAGATGGAAAGCTAACGTCCTCGTTAAAAGGAGCTAATAGTTCTCTTGGTGCAGGGATTAATTTTTACAATGATCGAATGGCAGATGGCCATTTCACGCAAAGTACAGTTGGTGTGAATTTTTCATACCGATTAAAAGTGTCACGATTCAGTGGAGTTGCTATTGGATTAAATACAACCTTTGGTCAGTGTGCAACCAATCCAGGTGCAGGACAGTGGGGAACGCAATATGATGGAACCGCGTTTAATCCGTTAATTCCGAATGGTGAAGCCTTTTACGAACAGAATTTCGCTTACTTTGACCTAGGAGTTGGTGGGGTGTATTCCTATCAAACAAATAACGGCAAAACCACGAATGTTGCAGATAAAGGATTTCAAGTAGGTTTTTCGGCATTTCATGTAAATAATCCAAGGTATTCTTATTACAATTCAAGTATTCAAACCTTACCTATCCGATATTCGGCTTTTGTTAATGGAAACATTGACATTATTTCAACTCAAGGGGTATTACAGCCTGCAATCTATTATCAACGACAACGTAAGTCAAACGAGATTTTGTACGGTGTTACATATAAGCAAATCATAGTGAAGCCTTCATGGGAAACTACTAACATAAAAGAAATAGCTTTCAGCCTAGGGTTATTTAGCAGATTCAAAGATGCTATTGTAATCCGAACAGGTGTTAACTATGGTGCGCTTACCGCTGGTTTTGCTTATGATATAAATGTTTCTCGCTTATCTTTAGTTTCAAACTTCAAAGGTGGATTTGAAACCTACATCAAATATGATGTAGATCAATTTGTTCGTAAGAAATTACGCGTTAAATAATACTATTTAACAATGAACGGATAAGCTGCAGTCGATAAGTCCGCTTGAAATAAATCGTAAGAGTAATACCCATCTTTTTCTGCCATTGAGGCAAAGCACGCCTTTTTAGCACTTAAATCTATATTGAAATGGGTATCATCATTTACGGAATTAATTTCTGGACCTAAGTTAACTGGGGTGCTCCATGATCCATTTTCAAACATAGAATAAAAGATATCATACCCACCGAATCCTGGTAGTTCATCACTGCTGAAAAATAGAAACTTTCCGTCGGATGTGATAAAAGGAGTTGTTTCATTTCCTTCACTATTAATTTCTTTAGGTAAGGGAATGATAGGACCAAACCCAAGGTCTGATTTAATCGTGCTAAATAAATCTAAACCAGAAACATCAGCACGTCGATCCGATGTAAACACCATAAAAGCACCATTTTCACCGCCCTCAGCGAGTGTAGCGCTTCCTTCAAAATAATCTGTATTTAACCCTTTACCCTTTAAAACGGTAGGACTTGACCAATCGAAAGGTTCATCAGAATAAAGTTCGAATAAGTCGGAACTTTTTGTGGTTTTTTCAGTGTATGCCGTATTAACGGTTAATAAGGCGTAGGTCCCCTCTTTATTAACGAAACTCAGGGCATCAAATCCATTGGTATTAATTGATTTAAAAAACTCATAATCCATTTCGTAATCCATAGTTATCGGATTCCAATTGGCTCGATACATGTCTTCAAAATACTTGGAATCATCCGGATTTAAATTCTCACCAGTGGTTTCAGGACGACGTGCGGTGAAAAACAATACTTCACCACCTTTTAATAAAATTGGGGCATATTCATCCTCAAGGGAATTTAATTGTAATGCTAATGGTTTTCTAAGAGAGGAAAAGCCTTGTTTTTTTGCAGAAATCATTCGTTCGCATTGCTCGATGTTCGCCGTGATTCCATAGGATAAAGCCATTTTATTTCCCATTAAAATAGCTGTTTTTTTGTAGGCAGTAATAGCAGTTTCAACATTACCGAGTCGATGGTTTATTTTCCCTACTAATTCGTAAAACTCCGCATCGGCCTCCTCGGTTTCACTTAAATTACGTATTGCATTATCAATATAGCTTTGCGCTGTATTAAAACTAGTTAATTCATAGTGGCATGCAGCCATCCAATAATTCAGTTTCCATGCTTCAGCATCAAGGGCTTCAGCGCGTTTAAAGGATTCAATCGCTTCATTCGTTCTACCGGCATTAAAACTTTCTATTCCTTTATTAAGGTGGCGCGTATAATTTGTTTTTTCGGAAGCAGTTAATTTGGTCTGACCAAAAATACCAATGGCACTGGTGATGAATAAGGCAAGTGTAAGTAATTTCATAATTCGAATTTAGTATTTTACATGATTTTTAAAGAGAAAATAATGGGTTTATTCTCCACATTAAATTGTTCATCAAGGATCAACGTGTGTTTGGTGAATTGAATTTAATAATTTCGCATTAAATTAATTCGATTTTTATGCCATCCTTTCATTTCACATGTGCTCATTTAAATGATCTTTTTTCTGAAGATCTTGCCAATACCCTTCATCATGGAAATGAAACTGAAGATAACCATCGCTATCATTGGGAAGATGAGTTTGCGGTGCATAATGTCCTAACGTTTTCAGTGGCAGAACACGGGGAATATCAGTTGAAAGGTACGCAGAGTAAAGGAGGCGATTTCTCATTTGCTATTCCAAATATGACGGTGATCACTCTTAGTTTGATTAATGGTTCAGAAGCACAATTTGCTATTTCAAATCAGTTAATTGAACGGGTTACGCAAACCTCAAATGATCAAGATATTCATATGTTAGTAGAGCTCAAGGACAGCGAACCTTTTGCAAATCCTATAACTGGAATTTATATTGCTAATCATGATTTTCCGATTCAATTAGTTGCTCATGCTAGAGACTAGGGATTTATCGCTCAGCTATCATACAGATCGACAAATATTAAATCGGATTAACGCGAGTTTTGATCCAAATACGATTTATGGTATTGCAGGAAATAGTGGGGAAGGTAAGTCGAGTCTTCTAAAAATTTTAGCGGGTACACTTGATCAAACTTCAGGTGATGTATTCCTTGATGAACGTAAACTGCCAAGGGCATCTCAACGGTTAATTCCTGGGCATCCAGGCATCGCGCTCGTCGCACAAGATTATAGGCTTGATTTATATCATACGTGCATTGAAAATATTCGAGAATCAATTCTTAATTGGGCACCAATTCAACGTGAACGCCGCGTGAATTATTTAATTAAGTTATTAGGCCTTCAAACCGTTAAAAACGAGAAAGCACTTACCTTATCGGGCGGTGAACAACAGCGATTGGCCTTGGCTCGGGCACTAGCAACAAAACCGACTTGGTTACTCTTGGATGAACCTTTTTCAAATTTAGATGGTACATTGAAACATAAATTAGTCAACTTACTATTTACACTTAAAGAAAAGGAAAAGATTTGTATCATTTTAGTCTCTCATGATTCGCAAGACATGTTAGGTTTATGCAATAAGATGGCTTTTTTAAAGAAGGGCAAGCTCTCTACTTTTTTCACACCGATGGAACGGTTTTTAACCTTAGATAATTTGAAAGAAGCTCAATGGTTTGGTGAGGTTAATAGTGTGCGTTGGCAGGGAGAGTTACTTCGTTTTCGACCTGGGTTTTATACCATTACGCCTGATGGTATTCCCCTGGAATTGTCTCAATGCTTTTTCAATGGTACGGTTTATATTAATTATTTTTATACAGATAAATCTGAAATGGTAATATTATACAGCCTTACCCCATTACCGAAGCTAATAAAAATTTTACCTACTCATGAAAAATAAATCAAAGCAATCTCTTTGGGTCATTTTCAAAAGTTCAATTACTGAATTTTTTGAAGAAGGTGCGTTTTTTCACGGAGCTGCCTTGTCTTATTATACCTTGTTTGCCTTAATACCCTTACTCTATTTAACCGTTATCAGTTTCGGACAGATCTTCGGAGAAGAAATATGCATTAATGCGATTACTTCAATTTTTGAAAAAAACATCGGTATTGAAGACATTTCCATTTTTACCGAGTATTTGAAAAAATTAAATAATCAATCGAAATCAATTACACTGAATATCGTCATGATTTTGGCTTTACTTTATTCCTGTTCCGCATTTATGGTGTCATTGAAATATAGCATGAATGATTTCTTTAACATTCAAAAACGAAAACGAGAGAAATTGAATCTGGTGATGGATATTTTAAAATTCCGGTTTTTGTCTTTGGCGTATTTAGCCCTTTTTGCACTCGTGATATTTTTATCTTATTTCATTCAAATTTTTGCTTTTAGTTTTATAGAGAATTGGCTTTCATCTACCATTGGAAATATTCATATTGGATTTATCCTTTTTCACCACATCTTCTCAATGCTTATGAACCTTCTGATTATTGCGTTTATTTTTAAATTTGTTCATGACGGGAGCATTGCATGGAAGCTAGCGTTTAAAGGAGCCTTACTTACATCCCTGTTATTGTTCATTAGTCAAGTCATTATCAAATATTATCTCCAAAATTATTTTTTCTTAGGGAAAGGAGACGTTGTAGGTTCCATGTTCATATTGATGGCATGGGTGTTTTATTCGGCTCAGGTTATTTTTTTTGGAGCTAAGTTCACTTATGTTTATGGTAAGTCAATTCACCAAGTGCCTCAATAATTGTATCTTAGTTAAAATTCATAGCTATGAAACGCTACTACCTAGGCTTCGCATTTGCGCTATTCACCTTATTGTTTTCTTGTAAAGACAGTGGGGTTTTGGTTAAACCAAAATATAAAACAACCATTTTTCATGGGGAACAAGGAGAAACTGAGGTTAATGCGTTTAATAGAAGACAAGCGGAACGTGAAAAAAGTTTAGCGGAGGAGATTGAAAAGTCTGAACAGGCATTGCAAATGCTCAAAGAACAACAGAAAATGTTCTATTCAATAGATTCCTCAGAACGGATAAAAGAAATTGACGAGCAGTTAACACGCTTACTTAAGCGCACAGAAGAAATTATCCTTGCCCTGAATCAAACGGATCCATATACGCCAGATGGGCATGAAACGGCATTGAGACTTGCAAAAGAACTTAATGATTTACTTTATGTGTATGTGGTTCCTCTCGGGGAGTTAATTACCGCGAATAAAGAAATTAAAAATATTTCTGCAGATATTAGTTTTGATACTGGAAGTGCTGTAATTAGTGCCGAAGGGAAAAAATTGATAACAGTAATGTTAGATAGTATTAAGTCCGACATAGTATCATGGGGTAATTACTTAGATCATCACAATGAACATATTTTTGCAGATGAAGATTTTTCAACCATATTAATTATTTCCGGGTATTCAGATAAACAGGGAGCAGGGGACGAAAAAACAAGAGCCCTCCGAAATCAAGAACTTTCTGAGGCACGGGCAAAATCGGTAGCAACAGAATTTGAAAAACAACTAAATACATTAGATGTAAAATGGAAGTTGTCGTTTAAAATTTCATTCGAAGGAAAAGGTGAAATGCTACCTCCTTCAATATATGACGATAAACAAAAGAATAATCCTAACAGGCGTATCACGACGATTCGAATGGTAGTTGGTCCAAAAATCCTGCTCTATAACGACGGAGAATAATTAAAAAAAGGCAGGAGGTTTACGAACATCGATTTTCGCATCTCTAAACAAAGAAGAGGTATTTCGGATACTCAATAAAAAACTTTTATTCCCTCCGATTGGTGTCCAAAAGAAGCTTAATGCCCAACAATGCATATTTCGATTAAGCGCTAAATTCATATTGGTAATCTGCATAGACTTGGTATCCAAATTTATATTCCCTGAAAGGTTCCAGCGCTTAGTGAACGTAAGGTCACCATTCAATGCCAAGGTTTGCACCGTGGTCCATGTGGCTGAATTATCGTTCGTTTTATTGGTGTTCGTGACGACACTAAAAACATGTGCCACATTGATTTTCCATGGAATATCAAAGTATATGGCTTGTTCAGGATGTAACGCATAATATGCGTAATCCGCATTCCATTGTTCTTTGATTTCTTCCTTCTTCTGCTCAATGAGTGCACTGCTTTTTTTAGATGTTATTGTAAACGTAGTATTCAATCCCACGTTGAGGAATCTACCGAATCCTTGATTTGTTTCCCACCCAAATTTATCTATAGCCCTGCCGGTACTATCATTCCATCCATATAAACTGTACGTGCTGTTGGCGACAAAATTCATCCACTTAAACGGACTGATTCGTAGGTTTAAGGATAAGTCTGACAAATTCATGGAATCTTTAAGGAAATCCACATTTCCATTTATAGAGAACTGATCAATTATACGTGTTTTTCTAAATCCCGTCACGGTATCTTTATCCGATTTAGTTTTTAGTTCTAAACTGTTGTTTACACCAAAAGTTAAGAATGAAGAAGCTTGAGTATTCCCAACACTATAGATACTCCGTTCAAATGGGGAATAACTCACGGAAGTTTGATTAGGACCAACATTGGCTGTAATTAATTGATTAAGTTTTGGAACATACCGATATCCAATAGAGGGAGTCATTAAATGTCGTAAAATAGGCTTCTTTTTTCCAATGAATTTATAGTAACTATAAACTACAGTGGTTGCATTGACACTAAAATTAAATTCGTTTGCAAACGCAGATTTTCGTAGGGTATCTATTAATGTTTTATTCGTAATCGCATCGTAAGTTTTTTCTATTTGCTGGAAGTTAATTTTATTACCATAGCTTAAATTCGGGTTTATTTTTACCGCATTTTTAAAAAATCCAAACGTGGTTTGAAGACCAATTCCTTGATTTACACCGTTAAAGAAAGACTCACCAATTCTTGTAAAATCTAACGGACTTATCAGTGAGTCGCCAAAGGTGCTTTTGTTCTGGGTCTCAAAGTTATAGGTAAGTCCAATACGCTGGATGGCCCGCCCTAATTCCGATTTTGGCATTGGGATTAATTGCTTAAACGGAAACACCCGGGTCATATTTACATTTATTATCGGAGAAACTAAGGCCATATTTTTTGCTAACGAATTTTGTCGCATCGAGATTTTCGCTCCCATGGTTAAGGGCTTTCCTGGAAAAAGTCTATTTAAATTGATATCCGAGTTAAATGAATTATTAAAATAATCTGGATTTATGGGGTCAGGATTGTTCTTTGCAGTGTTGTCCGAAATGAAATTTACATTGGATGTAAAATTCCAAAATGGGTTTGACTTTTGCTGTTTGTTGTGTGACCAAGTAAAGGTGAATTTGTTGTTTTTGGTATAGCTAGGGAATCCATTGTTAAATTGCTGAAATCCAATCCCAACACGACCGGTAAATCCATATCGTTTTGAATAGTCCAATTCATTTCTTAATCCCCAACTCCCGCGGCTATACAAATTTGCATAGATGCTGGTTTGAAGATGATCATTTATTGGAATAAAATAGCCTAGATTTTGAATTCCAAATCCGTAAGATGAGCTTGGAACAAATTCTGGAAATAGCAATCCTTTAGTGCGCTCTTTTTGTTGGGGTATAAACGCAAATGGCAATCCAATAGGGGTTGGGATTCCACTTATCCATAGGTTCATAGGACCGGCAACAATTCGTTTTTCAGGTAATACCACTCCTTTACTCAGTAAAAAGTGGTAATGTGGTTCCTCTTGGTCACACGTGGTGAGAACTCCTTTTTTGAGATGAATTTGATCTGATGGATAACGTTTGGCAACCCCCATACTAAAAAACAACTCATCTTGCGTTACTTCAAGAGCTTCTATATAAACCTTTTGTGTTTCCGTATTCATACGCATACGTTTACAGGTCATAGTTTCACCTGATTCCACAAAAACAGGGAATTCAATAGCTACACTGTCAGTGTTCAAGATATAACTTGCTTCAACCTCATGACGTTCGAAATCCAATATTATGGCTCCAGCGGTGAGTTTACTGGTCAGCGTTTCAACGTATGCTCCACCAAATAAATATGCTTTTTTTGAAGATACGTCATAGTATGAAGAATCACGTGCACCATACTTTATTATCTCGTCAATCTGTTGATCGTCCAGGTAAATTGTATCCGAAATAGGTCCTTGTGCGTTAAGTGAAAAACACATTATTAACATTCCAACGAAGAAAAGTAGCCGAGGTGGCACAACTTTCGCTTGAATCTTGAACTTAAATTTGAATTCTATCATGGAACGTATTGCAAAACTACCAAAAAAAGCGCTGATTCCGAGGAACGGCATTGTTGCATTTATCGTGTGCAACCTTTTTATTTCGGCACAATTCTTTGCTCAGAAAGGAGTGGAATCCCCCAAATTGAAAACTGTGGTGATAGATGCTGGACATGGCGGTAAAGATCCGGGCTGTCATGGCGGATATGCGCATGAAAAAGAGGTGTGTTTATCTATGGCTCTCAAATTGGGTAAATTAATTAAAGAAAAGTACCCTTCAATTACTGTTAAATATACCCGTGAAACCGATGTCTTTGTGGAACTCATCGAACGTGCGAACATTGCTAACCGGGCAAATGCGGATCTATTTATTTGTATTCATGCGAATGCAGGTTCAACGGTAGCCTATGGAACAGAAACCTATGTGCTTGGATTACATCGCACAGAGTCTCAGCAAAAAGTTATGGAACGCGAAAACTCCATTATTTCGTTAGAGGATGATAAAGGAGCTAAATACAAGTCTTTCGACTTGACGCCTGATGCTATGATTGCGATTCAATTACAGCAAAATGTCAACCTTAACAATGCGATTAAATTTGCAGGTTTCTTACAATCAGAATTTAAAACGATTGGTCGATATGATCGGGGAGTTAAGCAAGCTGGTTTTTTGGTTTTGTATAAAACAGCCATGCCCAGTGTGTTAATTGAGACCGGATTTCTTACCAACCCAAATGAAGAAGGGTTTATTGGTAAACCGGAAGGCCAAGAAAAAATGGCCAATGCGATGTTAAAAGCATTTGTTAAATATAAAAATGATTATGAAGGTAAAACCTTAACTGAAGACCATGTATTAACTCCAGATAAAGGTGATTCAAAGCCAACGGTTCCTGCAGTGATAGATACAGTCACCGTGGTTGAAATGCCTTCTTCAGAAGTGTTTTTTACGGTTCAAATAGTTTCTTCAGCTGAGAAATTGTCACTTGATTCCGAAAAATTCAAAGGGGTTTCAGTCAAAGAATATACCCAAGATAATTTATACAAATACTACACGGGTATGTTCGTTAAAGATTTAGATGGTGCTAAAAAACATAAAGTTGTCATGCAAGAAAAAGGGTTTTCTAGTGCTTTTGTTATTGCTTTCTCGAATGGAGAGCGCATCAGTATCGAAAAAGCCATTAAATTAGCAGAAAAATAGCGTTTGAAAATTTCAAAAGAAATAAAAGCAGGGTTTATCGCAATTAGCGCCATCGCATTATTGGTGTTAGGCATTAACTTTTTAAAAGGATATAGCTTATTCGGTGGGGATGATACTTTTTATGCCTATTTCCCGAATTCAGGTCAAGTTATGGTCTCCGGTAATGTTACACTGAATGGTGTGATTATCGGGAAGATTTTAGATATTCAAAATGTACCGACCAACCCAGAGAATCGACGAGTGAAGATAAAATTCAGCGTGAGTGAATCAGATATTGAGTTACCGAAAGGAACAGTGATCGAGCTAGGGTCTCTAGACTTACTCACGAAAGGATTAATCGTAAACTATCCAGACAAAATCAAACCAGGATATTATCGCCCAGGGGATGAAATACCAGGGAAGATGTCCGCCGACATGTTCTCTCAAGTTAAACAATATGCCGATCCAATTTCACAGAAACTCCAATCGTTGATCTTACACATTGATGGCATGGTTAATTCCCTTTCTGGTGTTTTTGATGAGAATGGTTCGAGTGACATCACGGCGAGCATAAAAGAACTCCGCATTACGATAAAGAAAATTGGTGATTTATCCTCGGAAATTCAAGGTTTTGTGGGTCAGGAAAAAGCACAGTTTTCAAAAATCATGAATCATGTGGAACAAATAACGTCTAACCTCGAAAAGAGTAGCGATGAAGTTTCGGCAATTATTGGAAATTCAAAAAAGATCTCTGAGGATATGGTTAGCGCCGATTTTAAAGGAACAATACTAGAGGCACAAACAACCTTGAAAAAATTCAATTATATGCTTGAGGATGTGAACAAAGGAAATGGTACCTTGGGTAAGCTCGTGCATGATGAAAAGTTATATAATGAACTAGTCGAAACAAACAATGAGCTTCAAGAGCTTGTTGACGATTTGCAAGCACACCCTGAACGCTATGTTCACTTATCCGTAATTGGACGAAAAAATAAAGGGCTTCAACTTACTGGAAAAGAAGAAGGAAAATTAAAAAAGTGGTTAGATACAATCCCAGATTAGTACTATGTTATCACATGTAATATTTGTTGTTTTAGCGCTCGTTTCTATCGGTCTTTTTACATGGAAGATGAGTTCAATTATTAAGCAAATCAAATTAGGTCGTCCCGCCAATCGTACCGATCGAACCGGAGAGCGTATCAAGACCATGTTACTCGTAGCCTTTGGCCAGAAAAAAATGTTCAATCGCCCAATCCCAGCAATCTTGCATTTTATTTTCTATGTGGCTTTTATCATTACACAAATTGAACTTATTGAAGTTTTTATTGATGGATTTAGTGGTTCTCATCGGTTTTTTTACCATGCCGGATTGGGGACTTTTTATACCCTTGTAATTAGTTCAATTGAAGTTCTTTCAGTACTTACTTTTATTGCTACGTTGATTTTCTTTTCACGAAGAAATTTAATTAAGCTTCCTAGGTTCTCATCTTCCGATTTGAACGGTTGGGCGAGAAATGACGCTAACCTTATTCTGCTTTTTGAGTTGCTGCTGATCATTTTTATTTTCATGATGAATGGAGCGGATGAGGCAGACAAAATATGGCATTCTAATGTGGGGTATGGATTTGCAGTAAGTCAGTACCTCGGACCATTGTTTTTTGGACGAATCAACAACGAAGATTTACTTCATGTAATTTCTTCTGTGGGTTGGTGGGGTCACCTTGTTATGGTGTTTGTGTTTTTAAATTACCTACCTTATTCGAAGCATTTACACATTCTCTTCGCGTTTCCTAATACCTACTTTTCGAACCTCAACGCCAAAGGGAAATTCAATAATATGGAGTCCGTGGAAGCGGAAGTGAAATTAATGCTTGACCCGTCAGCCGACCCATATGCAGCAGCACCTGCAACAGAGGCTCCTCAACGATTTGGAGCAAAGGATGTGCAAGATCTTTCATGGAAACAATTGTTAGATGCTTATTCCTGTACCGAGTGTGGACGTTGCACATCCGTATGTCCAGCGAATCAAACAGGGAAATTGCTTTCTCCAAGAAAAATCATGATGGACACACGTGATCGTTTATCAGAAATTGGGTCAAATAATTTTGATTTGAATGATGGTAAGTCCTTACTTGGCAATTACATTACAGCCGAAGAGTTATGGGCCTGTACCAGTTGTAATGCCTGTGTACAAGAGTGCCCTGTGAATATAGATCCATTATCTATTATTGTTGATTTACGAAGATTCTTAGTAATGGAAGAATCAAAAGTTCCAACGGAATTAACAGGAATGTTAACCAATATAGAGAATAATGGTGCACCATGGCAGTTTTCTCCTGCCGATCGAATGAAATGGACCGAAGAAAATTAATACAATGAGTTTGAATGTTCCAACAATGGCCGAATTGGTGGCCGCGGGAGAAACTCCCGATGTGTTGTTTTGGGTAGGTTGTGCCGGAAGTTTTGATGACCGCGCCAAGAAAATCACCAAGGCTATTGCTAAGATTTTAACCCACTGTAACGTTAAATATGCGGTATTAGGCACAGAGGAATCTTGTACTGGAGATCCTGCTCGACGGGCTGGAAATGAATTTACCTTTCAGATGCAAGCCCAAATGAATATTCAGGTCCTTAATGGGTATGAGGTAAAACGGATTGTTACCGGTTGTCCCCATTGTTTTAATACACTCAAAAATGAGTACCCTGAATTAGGTGGATCCTATGAGGTTTTGCATCATACCCAGTTAATTCAAGATTTGATTAATACAGGAAAACTTTCCTTGAAAGATGGCGGTATCTTCAAAGGAAAGAAAATTACGTTTCATGATCCGTGTTATTTAGGTAGAGCGAATGACGTATATGAAGCGCCACGTGAACTTATTGAGAAGTTAGATGGTGAATTGGTGGAAATGAAGCGCTGTAAAACGAATGGTCTTTGCTGCGGTGCTGGAGGTGCTCAAATGTTTAAAGAAGCAGAAAAAGGTAATAAAGAAATCAATATTGAACGCACGGAGGATGTACTTGAGTCAAATGCAAATATTGTAGCTACTGGTTGCCCTTTTTGTAATACCATGATGACGGATGGGGTTAAGAATTTTAATAAAGAAGAAGATATTCAAGTGCTTGATGTCGCAGAATTAATTGCTCAAGCCGCTGATTTGTAAGCAAGATGATGGATCTAAGAACTTGGGTGTTTGTCGCCAATCGGAAACTGAATGAGGAGGAAGAGTTACGGATTAATGACGAATTGAAAATCTTTGTTTCAACTTGGAAATCCCACGGAACTCCAATTGATGCCTCTGGATTTTGTTTTGAACATGCGGCTATTGTGATTGCAGCCAATGAAGCAGAAGTACAAGCTTCTGGATGTTCTATTGATAAAATTAATCAATTGGTTCGCTCGCTAGGAAGTTCGCTCAATATAGATTTTTTTAATCGCTTTAATGTGCTTAACCGAAGTGATGCTGGCATTTGGACCATTGAAAAGTATACTCCTCAAAATGCGAATTCATGCATTAGTGCAAATATAATTTCCTTGAATCAACTTAATCAACTCATAATAAATTAGTGAACCATTAAATTTCATTACATGAAGCACATTATCTGTTCAGTTATCGTTTTAATTATGGGATCCGTCGCAATAGCGCAAGGTTATAAAACAGCCATTGGGTTTAAGGGTGGTTATCCTGGATACGGTTCAATTAGTGCAAAACATTATTTGAGCTCCGTAAATGCCATTGAAGGAAATATTGGTACAGGAAGTTATGGACTATGGATGCAAGGATTGTACGAGTGGAATCATGACTTACCAACAAATGGGTTGAATTGGTATATTGGTGTTGGACCAAATGTAGGGTTTCAATCCAGTAAATTAAATAATGGAAGCATCTTCTATCTATCCGGATCCGCACTGTTAGGAATTGAATATACCTTCAATAATATCCCATTAAATCTTGCGCTTGATTCTGGACCAATTGTTCAGGTTTTACCGCAAATTGGTTTTGGTTGGGGCGGTGGATTGGCCGTTCGATATGCCATTAAGTAACCAGTTGTTAAACTATTATAATCGCTGCACAACTCGCTAGTTATTTGCTAACTTTAAGTTAAAATAGTGAGATGGAATATGCGTGGATAAAATCAGACCCGGCTTGTCCGGATAAGGTTAAACAATTAGCGAAAGAAGTTAAAATAAGTCCATTAATCGCATCCTTGTTGGTGCAACGTGGCGTATCAACTTATAAGGAGGCAGAGCGATTCTTTAGGCCTAAATTGAGTCACGTAAATGACCCATTCTTGTTTGCGCAGATGCAGGAAGCAGTAGCTGTGCTAAATCAAGCTATTTCCAACAAAAAACGAATTCGATTATTTGGTGATTACGATGTGGATGGTACCACGGCGGTTGCCATAGTGATGAACGCGCTACGTTCTAGAGTCGAATCTATTGATTATTACATTCCAGATCGGTATACCGAAGGATATGGCCTCAGTCAGGCGGGGGTAGATGCAGCAATTAGAGATAAGGTTGATGTGCTTATTACCCTGGATTGTGGGGTGCGTTCCGTAGAATTAATTCAATCCTTGATTAACAATAACATTCAAGTAATTGTTTGTGATCACCATGAACCAGGAGAGATCCTGCCCCAAGCCATAATTCTTGACCCTAAGGTATCGACGGATACCTATCCATTTGAAGGCCTTTCAGGTGCTGGAGTCGGCATGAAATTATTAGAAGCCTTGTTCTCAACGAATGAATGGCCACTGGAGGAGCTTTATGAGTATTTAGATTTATTGGCCTTAAGTATCGCAGCAGATATAGTTCCAGTTACGGATGAAAATAGGGTTTATGCATATTATGGATTGAAGCAGATTAATGATAAGCCTCGTCCTGCATTTAAAAAGATGTTGTCTTCTGCGAATCGTTCAGGTACTATTAAATTAAATGATTTGGTTTTTGGGATCGCGCCCCGTATTAATGCTGCGGGTAGAATTCGTTCGGGAAGGACCGCTGTTGCATGCATGCTTAATCCCGTACATGAAGACCTAGACGCCTTAATTCACGAAATAGAGAAGGACAATCAAACACGTAAAAGCTTAGATCAGCAAATTACAGAAGAGGCTTTAACCATGTTAGCGGATGAACCTAAAGATAGATCTGTTAATGTATTGTATTCTTCTACTTGGCATAAAGGAGTTGTGGGCATTGTGGCTTCACGGGTTATTGAGAAATATCCACTTCCGACTATTATTTTAACAGAACATAATGGCGTGCTATCTGGATCTGCGCGTACAATTGGAAATTTCGATATTCACCATGCGTTAATTCAGTGCGAAGCCATGTTAATTCAATTTGGAGGACATCAGCATGCGGCTGGATTATCGATGCATCCGGAAAACTTTGAATCATTTAAATCAAAGCTAAATGAGCTTGCCGCTGAGTATTTCGAATCAAATCCCCGAACCCCGACGTTATCCTACGATGCCGTACTAAATTTTGATGAGATTTTCGGTGAAGAATCGCCTTATTCAATCCCAAAATTGGTACGTGTATTAGATGCGTTTGAACCCCATGGCCCTGGAAATCATAAACCCATATTTCTTACGGAAGAGGTGTATGCAATCCATTCAAAACTCTTGAAAGATTTGCATCTTAAATTAACTGTAACCCAACATAGTCAGCGAGTATCTCTGAATGCGATTGGGTTTAATATGAAGGAGAGGGAAGAATTAACTATGCCAGGTCTGGCATTTAACACCCTTCACACCCTTGATATTAATGAGTTCAATAACCGTTCAACCGTTCAGCTTGTTGTAAAAGACATTCAAGCTATAGATTCTTAGACCCCTAATAATCGTAACCTTCTCTAATCCAATTCCGTAAGAGTGTCCGCCTTCGGGTAACAACAACACCTAACCTTACGCTATGAATTGGATTTCGGCCTTAAAACTGTCAGCATGTATTTTCTTAGGAACTACTGCGTTTGCTCAACAAAATTCCTTGTGGTTTAAAGCGGACCCTTCCGTATTTACTAACCCGTCATGGGAAGTATTAATGAAAGAATGGAATCTCACAATGCCGGTACAAGCCTTACGTGCCAGCAGAAACCCCGAGCTTCAAAAAATATACGAAGTTCAAGGCGATTGTGAGTTGATAGATTTTAAATCCGCTTGTTCCGTTTTTGGTGGTAAAATTTACAGCATTGAACGAGGTCCTTCATATACTCCCTTGTTTGCCCCTAATGATTTAAATTTTCAAGCAGGAATTTCGGATTATGCATTAACCTTAATTAATGCCCCGCAAGCTTGGGATTTAACACAGGGAAATGATAGTGTTGTTATTGCAATAAGTGATCAAAACTTTGAAGTGTTACATCAAGATTTGGAAGGAAAATACATCCATTATGATGCAAGTAATACGGCGACTACAACGCATGGAACCGCGGTGGCTATTACGGCTGCCGGAAAAACGAATAATGGATATGGCTTGAGCTCTATTGGCTTCAATACAAGCCTTGCACTATATAAAATGAATTTCAACGAGGTTTTGGCCGCGAGTTACGCAGGTGCCGATGTGATAAATATCAGTTGGACCAGTGGGTGCTTTTATAGCCAACTCGAACAAGACGTAATGGATGAGGTTTCAGCAAATGGTTCGTTTATTGTAGCCGCAGCTGGAAATGGCAACACCTGTGGATTACCTGATGCGTTGGTTTACCCCGCATCCTATAATCATGTATTCTCGGTTACTTCTGTTGGGCCTTCTGATAATCACGAGCAATGGATTGGTGACCCCACGTCAACCCACAACCACAATGATTCGGTAGATTTGGCTGCGCCAGGATATGATGTGGCAGTATCACCTGCTAGCGGATGGTACTTGAACATGAATGGCACTTCGTTCGCGGCCGCCTATGTAAGCGGTACCGTGGCGTTAATGCTATCAGCCAATAAATGCATCTCTAACCTTCAAATTGAACAAATACTTAAGAATACGGCAGCTCCTTTAAATACGTTAAACCCAACGTACGTAGGTAAACTTGGCTCGGGTAGGCTGGATGCATTTCAAGCAGTTTTGGCTGCTTCAACTACTTGGAACCCAATAACGCCATCGTTTCAAATTATAGATTCATGCCTTGCACAAGATGCGTCAGCTACCCTGCTGATTCAGGGTGCTCAAGCTCCTTTCGAGGTGGTCTGGAGTAATAATGTAACGGGTGTTTTTAATCCAAACCTTGCAACTAATACTTATGCAGTCCATATTGAAGGAACGCATGGATGTCGCTTAGATACATCGGTGGTTGTTCATGATGTTGTTCCTCCAACTTACACCGTTATTCAAGTAAATCCCTTGTGCGCTGATTCATACAATGGTGGAATACAACTTAATCTCACAAATAATACCATGACCAATGTAATATGGTCGGAAGGTACTTCTGGTTCCCAACTTAGTGGTGTAGGGGCCGGTGTTTTCAATGCCACGCTAGCATATGGAAATGGGTGCGCGATTGAGCAATCATTTACGCTAACTGCTCCTCCAGCAATTACTGCAAATGCATGGATAACTAATGAAACGGCTCCGAATAGTGGAGGTATTGACCTTTCAGTAACAGGTGGCGTAGCGCCATACAGCTTCTTGTGGAATAACAACCAAGTGTTGGAAGATTTAATCGCACTCAATGCGGGTACGTATCAAATTCAGGTAACGGATGCGAATGGATGTCAAGTTGTAGATTCATTTTATGTGGCTAATTTATTAGGTGCAGGTAATTTAAATGAACCTGAGTCGATGATTGGATTATATCCAAATCCGAACAACGGTAGTTTTTATATTACCATACCTATAGACGAAGTACATCAGCTTACCATTTTTGATATGCAAGGGCGCTTAATTTCTACCGAACGGATTACCAACAGCACTTGGTTAAGTACACAATTAACAACGGGTAAATATATGGCAGTATTTAATACGCCTCAAAAACAAACCACATTCTCCTTTATCGTTTATTAATACCAAAGAGTAATTGCTTCGAATTTGGATTGTTCCATGTAAGAAATAAGCGGTCGACTATATGTTTTACCTACTAATTTAACATCCAATGTCAAGATATTGTAAGGACTTTTTCTTGTTAAATCTTTGTGTAAAGTTCCCCTTGAATCAATCCTTTTTTTGTATTCCATTAAATATTCGACCAAACATCGGGAATATTCAATGCAACCCCCACTTTGTTTACTTATTACATATAAAAACATGATTTACAGCACGTTTTGGTTTTGATTTAATAAATTTAATCGACTTTATTTTCTAACTACTATGACTAAACTACTATCAACTCTCTCTTTTCGCGCCTTCCTTTTGTTCGCCCTTGTCTTGTTTACTACGGGTAAAATGAGTGCGCAAACATGTACCCACTATATCCAATTACGTGATACGTATGGCGATGGTTGGAATGGGAATGCTGTTTCTGTATCCGTTAATGGGGCAACAGTTTTAAATAATATAACCTTATCAAGTGGTTACGGGCCAGTAACCTTTTCTTTTCAAGCTTCGAACGGATCAACCATCAGGGTTTGGCAAACTATTTCTGGAAGTTGGGTTGGAGAGTGTCGCACACAAATATTTAATACATCAATGGTTGCTCTAACCGGGCAGGTAGGTATTACAACGGGATCACCAACGTCGGGTGGTACTACGTGTGCTGGACAATGTCCGAACTTGGCACCTGCTGCACCTACATCTATCACTTCCTCCGTTGCTGCAATTTGTAATGTGGGTTCATCTGCTACCTTAACTGCACAAGGAGCCGTTGGTACGGTATATTGGTATACGGGAGGTTGCGGTACAACATTGGTAGGTACTGGGAATTCAATTACTGTTACTCCGGGTGCCAGCACTACCTATTTTGCACGTAATTACAACAACGGCTTGTTCAGTTCAACCTGTGCTTCCTTTGCGTTGAATGTTAGTGGTACACCTGCTGCACCATCAACATCCAATGTTAATATTACATGTGGAAATACAGCCACCTTAACTGCGACAGGTGGAGGGGGTACGTTATATTCTTGGTATACGAATTCAAATGCGACGGGAGCAGTTGGTTCTGGCTCTCCATTCGTTACTCCATCACTAACTTCTTCTACTACATATTATGTAACATCTTCTACTACTTCCTCAGCTTCACAAATATTTAATTATACAGGGTCCGTTCAAACATGGACCGTTCCTGCCGGAGTTACCTCTATTTCATTCACGGCAGATGGTGCGCAAGGTGGAGCTAGTTCTGCTGGATATGGTTCAGGTGGATTAGGTGGTCGTGTTCAAGGTACCTTAAATGTTACGCCAGGCCAAGTATTGAATATCTATGTTGGCGGAACTGCTTCGGGTGTAACTGGCGGATGGAATGGCGGAGGAAATGGTCCAACATCATATACCACCTGGGGTGGTGGTGGTGGTGGTGCAACCGATGTAAGAATTGGCGGTACCTCATTAACTAATCGTGTATTAGTAGCTGCCGGTGGAGGTGGTGCAGGATACAATTGCGGTGGGAATACGAACCACGGTGGTGGTGGTGGTGGTACTACTGGATTAATGGGATGGCAATGTAGTTCTCAGTCAGGTTCTGTTGGTTTAGGTGGAACCCCATCTGCAGGAGGTGCCTCATCAGGAGGTTTAGGTACTGCAGGAACACTAGGTCAAGGTGGCAATGGGTACACTATTTATGGCGGCGGCGGCGGCGGCGGTTATTATGGCGGCGGAGGAGGAAGCTACGGAGGTGGTGGCGGTGGTTCATCATGGGTTAATACAACCAATGTTCCTTCTCCTTCTTACACATCGAATGTGGTTAGTGGGAATGGCACATTAACTTTTTCTTGGACAGGAATTGGTTGTCAATCAAGCACCGTTCCAGCGGTAGTTTCGGTAAGCACTATGGCTGCTCCAACATCCACAAATGCAACCGTTGGTTGCGGATCTACAGTAACCTTGACAGCAACTGGAGGCGGAGGGAGTGGCTATGCATGGTATACCAATTCAAATGCTACAGGTCAAGTAGGATCTGCGGCTTCATATACCACACCAACCCTTTCAACGTCTACAACCTATTATGTTTCTGCGGCTAATTCCGTTTCAGGTTCACAAACCTTGAATTTTACTGGCGGTGTTCAAACATGGACTGTTCCAGCGGGTGTTACATCAATTACCTTTACGGCAAATGGTGCTAGCGGAGGAAATAGTTCTGCTGGTTATGGAACTGGTGGATTAGGTGGTCGTGTACAAGGCACATTAAATGTTACCCCAGGTCAGGTATTAAATATCTATGTTGGGGGTACCGCATCTGGTACTACAGGCGGATGGAATGGCGGAGGAAATGGCCCCACATCATACCCTACATGGGGTGGCGGTGGCGGTGGCGCTACCGATGTAAGAATTGGCGGTACCTCATTAAATGATCGTGTATTAGTAGCCGCCGGTGGTGGTGGTGCAGGTTATAACTGTGGAAGTGGAAACCATGGTGGCGGTGGCGGTGGTACCACGGGAATTACTGGATACCAATGTAATGCGCAAACTTCTTGGGTGGGTCTTGGAGGAACACCTTCTGCTGGTGGTGGTAGCCTTGGTGGAGGTGGCGGTACTGGAACATTAGGACAAGGAGGTAATGGTAATAATACCTATGGAGGCGGCGGCGGCGGCTGATACTTCGGCGGTGGAGGCGCTACTTATGGTGGTGGTGGTGGTGGATCATCTTGGGTAAATGCTACCAGTGTTCCTTCTCCTGTTCATACGGCTAATATTGTTAGTGGAAATGGTTCATTTACATTTTCTTGGTCAGGAATCGGGTGTCAATCAAGCGTTATACCGGTTGTTGTAACAGTAGATCCGGCAACCACACCAACAGCTTCTGGCACATCGATAACTTGCGGTCAAACTGCAACACTTTCGGCTTCTTCAAATGCTACCCTTACGTGGTATGCAAACAGCAACGGAACAGGTCAATTAGGTACAGGAACTACATTTACGACCCCTTCATTGACATCTTCCACAACATATTATGTTCAAGCAGGTGGTGGGTCATGTGGAACTGCACTTGTAGCGGTACCGGTTACAGTATCATCAAATATTGCATCTCCAACGGTAAATAATCTGACGGTAGGGTGTGGGCAAACAGCCGCGATTACAGCAAGTGGAGCCAACTCACCTTACACGTATTTATGGTATAATAATTCAGGAGGGGGCTCACTTATTGGTTCAGGTGCTACCTATACCTCGCCTGCCCTTACCGCAAACACTACGTATTATGTAGCGCAAGGAACACCAGGCAATGGCTCGCAAACCTTTAGCTATACAGGTGCAGTTCAAACCTTTACTGCGCCAGTTTCTGGAACATATACATTAGATTTATATGGAGCTCAAGGGGGAACAACTTCTCAATTTACAGGTGGATTAGGAGGTCAAGCTCAAGGAACAATCAATTTAACAGCCGGTCAAACTATAAATATTTACGTGGGTGAGCAACCATCAACAACTACAGGAGGCTGGAACGGCGGTGGAAATAGTGGAGGAAATGGTCGCGGAGGTGGCGGTGCTTCTGACATTCGTGTAGGTGGAACAGCCCTGAACAATCGAGTGGTTGTTGCTGCTGGTGGTGGCGCTGGTGGATTAACCTCTACAGGATATACAGGAAGTAATGGTGCGATTGGTGGTGGAACGAATGGAAATGCAAGTACAGGTAGTAGCGGAGGAACTAGTTCAGGTGGTGCCGGTACACAATCTGCTGGTGGAACTTCAACTGGATGTTGTGGTGTTGGAACTGCGGGAACTCTTGGAATCGGAGGGAATGGTGCAAATGGTTTGTCTGGTTGTTCAAGCTATACAGATGGCTGGGGCGGCGGCGGCGGAGGCGGATACTACGGCGGTGGCGGCGGTGGAAACTGCGGCGGTGGCGTTGGTGGTGGTGGAGGTTCTTCATTCATTGGAGGAATTACCGGAGGAACAACAACAGCTGGTGTGCGCACTGGTCATGGTCAAGTAACAATTTCTTGGGTTGGAACCGGATGTTCTTCATCCTTAGTCCCTGTTGTAGTAACAGTTAATGCGGCATCAACTCCAACTGTAACGGCAGCTACGGTTAATTGCGGGCAAACCGCTTCCTTGTCTGCGTCTTCGAATGGTTCGCTTGTTTGGTATACCAATAGCAACGGTACAGGACAAGTTGCTACAGGGGCTACGTTTACTACGCCAGTATTAAATGGAACCACCACTTATTATGTACAAGCGGGAATTGGCGGATGTGCTTCTCAAATCATACCAGTAACAGCTACTATCAGTATGGCGGCTCCTGTTGTTGCGAGTGCTACTGTAGGTTGTGGTCAGTCAACGGTTTTAGCTGCTACAGGTGGTACTAACTATATATGGTACTCCAATGCGCAAGGTTCAACCCAACTTGGAACAGGTTCTTCTTATACTACGCCTAGCTTAACGGGTACCAGTACCTATTATGTTCAAAATTGGACTGGAAATCCAACCACTCAGTTTTATGTAAATAGCCTTTCAACGGCCGGTTCTTTTGTTACGGATCATAACGCGCAAACAGGCGATGACCGTGGAGGAATTGCGGTAACACAACAATACTATTATTATGTCGGGGATAACAATACTGTGCGTTATGACATGCCGGGCTTGAGTAACCCTGTAAGTTACACACGACGTGATGGAATTTTTAGTGACATCAGTGGATCTGGAAGTTTATACACGCTATGGAATTCATCTTCGAATTCTGAGCCTGTAGGAACGTGTACTTCGTTTACTGTAAATGCTATTCGCTCTTTGAATGCAGATTGTTCTTTAGGAGGAACAACTATAGCAACTTCTCAAAGTTTCACGATGGGTACGTGTAATAACGCGGCGGTTTTCAGTGGTCATGGCTTCGTTGTATTGTATACTGGTACAGGAGGTACTCCAGCTAATACCTATTTTAAAATATCATTACCTTCAGGAACAGTTACCAATCTCGGTTCCTACACGTTGAACGCTGCAGGTTCAGAGAACTGGGCGCGATGGGGAATCGCTGAATTTGACGGGACAGACCATCGTGTTGTTTATGTACAAAATGCATCTACCATAAGCAGATTAAATTTAGCAAATGGCGCGGTTTCTACTGTTCAATCCTTTTCTACTTTGTCTGATATGGCTTGTATTACTTACGCACCTTGGTATAACAGATGGTATTTCCATCATGAAGGGGGGTCGCAATTTGGTGGTTCTTCAGAAACTGCTGGATATGCAAATGGTACGCATACATTTAATGCTGCAAATCTATGTCAATCTTCATTGACTCCAGTAACCGTAACGGTGAATGCAGCTACCACACCAAGTGTGAATGGAGCTTCTATTAACTGTGGTCAAACAGCAGCACTTACTGCTTCATCCAACGGGGCAATTACATGGTATACCAGCAGTAATGGAACAGGTCAAATCGCTACGGGAACAACCTTTAATGCAGTTGGGTTAACCTCTTCAACAACTTATTATGTTCAAGCAGGTACAGGAGCTTGCGCGTCTTCAATAGTTGCCGTGCCAGTAACCGTAAATGCACTTGCAGCACCTGTAGTTTCAGGTACTACTAATTTATGTGTAAATGGATCAGGAACAACAACCTTAACCGCTTCTGGAAGTCCGAGTGGATATGTGTGGTATGCAAATGCAAATGCCACAGGGCAATTAGGGACAAATGCGGCATTTACAACACCGAACTTAAGTACGACAACTACGTATTATGTTCAATCATCAACCCCTCAGTCTGGTTCACAGACATTTTCTTATACAGGAGGTGTTCAAACATTTACGGCACCCATAACTGGAAATTATACTATTGATTTGTATGGCGCTCAAGGTGGATCTACGTCTCAATATACAGGTGGACTAGGTGGTCGTTCTCAAGGAACGATTAATTTAACAGCAGGTCAAACCATAAATATATATGTAGGTGGTCAACCTTCAACCACAGCTGGTGGATGGAACGGCGGAGGAAATAGCGGCGGAAATGGCCGAGGTGGAGGTGGTGCTTCTGACATTCGAGTTGGAGGTACAGCGTTAAATAACCGTGTGGTTGTTGCTGCCGGTGGTGGAGGTGGTGGATTGACATCTTCTGGATATTCAGGAAGCAACGGTGCAAGTGGTGGTGGTACTACAGGTAGTTCAAGTACAGCAAGTAGTGGTGGTGGTGGAGATCGGAAGAGGTGT
>Ga0102896_1000082_pt1 | contig 33870 bp, 16 predicted proteins | sample Colrivmet1554A02_FD_78457 | JGI IMG/M metagenome (GOLD analysis project Ga0102896, IMG submission 78457) | Estuarine microbial communities from the Columbia River estuary - metaG 1554A-02 | ecosystem: Environmental > Aquatic > Marine > Intertidal zone > Estuary | place: USA: Columbia River...
AGTTTGTCGATTTTTAGCAGAGTCTTGGGCGCTTTTTAATGCGATTGAAAAATTAGGTAATTCAAAATCTCCAAGTTCATCTATTTTAACACAAATCGTGCGATTTATATTTTTAACAAATACTTTAAAATCATTTAAGGAAGCAGTTGCAGTATCTAAAAAATCTTCATCTCCAGTTTTCCAGGCTGGTTTTTCGCCTGGTTTAAATGGAATATTGAAACCATTTGGCATTAATTTACCAGGATCAGCTAATTCCAATAAGGCTTGAGCCTGTGCTGCAACTTTTGCTACTTTTTGCAATTTCGCATTTACCATGATATTACCAAATGTAATTGTCTTTGCGCCAGTTCCGCTAGGTTTTCCAATTGATGTTTGGTTTATACCCAATGGAGAAACGCTAGCTTCATCTAGTGTATATCCAACTGGATCAAATTGACCCTGTAGTGCTCTAAAACTTAATAGGATAATCTTTTTTCCATCTGGTCCAATGTACATAACAATTGGTGATGGAACGATTCCACACTGTACATACCAAATAACTAGAGTACCAAATGGTAAGTTTAAGGTTACTATATGAAACCAAATTTGAGGTAGTGGAATTCTAATTGGATATGGAGTTGGAATAATTAAGCCAACCGGCCAATATCTTAATGCGGGTAAGCGCATAATATCTGGAATAGGTAATAGGTTTAGCTTATTTAGGTGTTTAGTTACCTCTTTCCAATAACAGCCACATGTATAATCTGGATTAGCTTCAGTTGGCTGCACGGTCATTGATTTGTAACCCAATGGGTCAGAGCCGGCTTTTGCTAATTTTTTACAAGGGCCCTCATCAGGCGGAACACAGCCAGTTGCCGCAAGAGCTTTGGCTAAATCGTCTGGTTTTGGCGAATTTGCCTCTTTTATCTTAGCGATTCGGGTTTCAATGTCTTTAATTAAACCTAATACTTCAGCTGAGCTGTTTTTAATTGCAGTTCTGGCATTTTGCCCATATGCGCTTGGTAAAACCTCTACTCCATTTACGATAAGTTTTTCAGTAGGTTTTGCCTCTATACTACCATTATTGACAACATCAAATACCTGTTTTTTGGCAAGATTTGATAATTTTAAAAATTTACCAGAGCTAACTAAGTCTTTTCTAAATTTCTGACGCTCTACTTCAATACGGGCTTCAATCTTAGGCTCAAGATCTTCATAAAATTGCTGATACTTTTCAGTATTTTCAATATAGAACGTTTCCTCTGTACCATTTGATCTTTTTTCTTTAACTATTCCGTCGAGACCTTCCTTTTTTAATTTTTTATCAACGCTAACTGAACTTGTGGTTAAACCTTTTTCTTGTAGCGTAAATAATTTTAAAGGATCCTCAATCTTTTTATAAAATTCTGCAAGCGAGCCAGTAAATGGATATAAAATATCGGTTGCGGCGGTATCAGTGTATAGCTGTGATGCAAATCTAACAACTTCTAACTTTCTTTTTTGAAAAACTTTAGCTTGTGTTTCATACACAGCATCCTCAGGTGATATTTTAATATCAACTGTAACCTGCTTGGTTTCAGAATTACCAAATTGATCAACTTTACCAGTTTTTTGATTTTCTGAAGATTTAACCGTGAACCCGGATTTTCCTGGTAAAGTTATTAAAAAGGTTGGGTTTGTTGAATTATAAGAATATGTAATTGGCGAGATTCTGCCGATTGCGCCTACTCCTATTGGTTTTTTACTAAAATATGCTTCGACTTGGTCTTTAATATCTGCATTTAGTTTGTCTATTTCAGATAGTGTAGTTGTAGTTGCTGCAACGTTAAATTTATAGGAATTATATTCAAATTTATTTAGGATTGTAGTAAAAGATGGAGCAGCTGTAGGAACAGTAAATCTTGCATCAAGGTCTTTAACTACTAAATTAAAAAATTCTTGGCGTGTTTTATAAAAATACTCAGCTGGATATAGAAGATCCCGTAATTCGTTTAATCTTGAAATTACATATTTAGACTTAACTGCTGCCTTTAGTTTAGCATCATTTTTTGCTAATTCCGCATTTACCGCATCGATTGTCTTTTTAGCGCAAGGGTCTTCAGTTACTAGTTGAGTAATTTCTTCCTTTTGAGCAGTTTCAATTTGATCTGACGTTGGGAGGCAATCGTCTAAAGCTGCAAGATCCCCTTCAGTAAAGAAGGGGTTTTCTCTTAGTTCGCAACGAATTTGGTCAATGAGAATGTCTATTTCTGACAAAGTAAGTCTTCTTTTTTTTATTTAACGAAGACTACAGCATAATTTAATTACGCTTTAGTTTCTGTAGGTGGGTCTTGTACCATTAAGACCTCAGTAGTAAGCATCATAGATGCAATCGAAACTGCATTTTCAATAGCTACTCTAGCTACTTTAGCTGGATCAATAATACCTGAGTCAATAAAATTACAATATTCTCTGGTTTTTACATTATATTCTTGACCCCTATTCTTCATTTCTGAAAGAATTGCATCAGGTGACTCTCCTGCATTAGTTAAAATAACTCTAAATGGTGCTAGACATGATTCTAATAAGATTGTGCGACCTAGTCTATGTTCAAAGTTTTGAGTTTGAGCAATAGTTGGTGTTAAGTCTTCAGCAATTTTACAAAGTGCAACTCCACCGCCTACTACAATACCTTCTTCAACTGCCGCTCTGGTTGCACCTATTGCATCGTCAATACGGTCAATTTTCTCACGCATTTCAATTTCAGAGTGGGCTCCTACTTTAATAATAGCAACTCCACCATCTATTCTAGCAAGACGCTCTTTAAGAATTAGTGTTGCTGATTCGTTTGTGCTGTTTTCAATTTGAGCATTAATATCTGAAATACGCTCCTTAATTGAGTCTTGGCTGCCTTCTCCACCTATAATTGTAGTAGAGTCTGCTGTAACAATAACTTTAGTGGCTGAACCTAATACTTCAGAAGCAATGGTTTCAGCTAATGAATAACCCTCTCGTTCAGAGATGGTTTTGGCACCAGTTAGGATTGCAATATCGTCTAGGTTTTCTTTACGTAATTCTCCAAAGCCTGGCGCTCTAACCGCTGCTGCTTTAATTGTTCCTCTTAATTTATTAAGAACCATTGTATTTAAAGCATCGCCGTCTACACTTTCAGAAATAACCAATAGTGGACGACCTTTTTGATTTGAATATTCTAAGAACTGTACAATATCATTTAGCACAGAAACTTTACCATCTACTAATAAGATTAGGGCGTTTTCAAATTCAACTTGAGGTTTTTCGTTAGAATTAATAAAATAAGGTGATAAGTAGCCTGATTTAAATTGCATTCCTTCTACTATATCAACATAAGTTTCAGCTGATTTACTTTGTTCAACTGTAATAATTCCATCAAATCCAACTGCTTCCATACATTGAGTAATTAAAGCACCCATAGATTCATCGTTATTTGCAGAAATTGTTGCAACTTGGTGAATGTGTGTAAGATCCTTAACTGGAATTGATGATTGACTTAGTGCTGCAACAATTTCAGTTAAAGCTGCATCCATACCTCTTTTTAATTCGATTGGGTTGGCTCCTGTCGCAACTGCTTTTAATCCTCTATTGAAAATTTCTTGAGTTAATACTGTTGCCGTGGTTGTACCATCGCCGGCTAACTGCGCAACTTTGTGTGCAACCTGTTTTACCATTTGTGCACCAACATCAGCAATATGATCAGATAATACTACTTCTCTAGCAACGGAAACTCCGTCCTTTGTAACAGCTAACCCGCCATCTCTTGCGATAACGACATTACGTCCACCTGGACCCATTGTTACTTTTACTGAATTGGCTAATGTATCAACACCAACTTTTAATCGGTTTCTTGCATCAGCATCAAAAATTATGGTTTTTGACATTATGTTTAAATATTTTTATATAGTATTTCTTGTTATACTCTCTTCCTCGAACAAGTTTAGTCCAGAGACCTTTAATATAATACGGCCGAGGGCAATAACGTCCTCCATATTATATGTAGCAATTTCAGTAAGTCGACCTTGCCAAAATGCAGCTGGCACCTCTTCGCCTCGCATTGCTCCTTTAGGTGAAGGAATATCTAGGACTCCACAGATAAGATCTAGTGAAGCGAAACCCTCTTGCCAAGCACCAAATGACCAAACGTCCATTGTATCTTGCATAGGAATTTCCCAAGGTTTTTTATTATGAAAGTGTAATTCATCTGGAATAGCAAGGCCATTAATTAATAGGCGTTTACATAGATAGGGAATATCGAATCTTTTAATATTATGGCCAACTAAGACTCCGCCAGTTGCAAATATTTTAGAAATAGATTTTTGTGCTTTAAGTAAAAGCTCTTCTTCGTTTTCTCCTGAAATAGCAGCTACAATAAAGGTAGGCTCGCCGTCTTTATAAACAATACGACCAAAACTGATACAGACTATTCTACCGAACTCTGCTTGAAGTGCAGCTTTCTGTGTAAAAAGATCTTCATCGCTTAGGGTCTTATTATCTGGATATTTTTGTGAAAGAGTATCACGAAGGTAGTCGGCTCGCTTATGCCACTGACTCTGTAGGGCGGGGCTTAATGAATCTACCGCTTGGGTAGTAGTTGAGGTCTCGATATCAAAAAAGACCATCTTGGAAATTTGCTGTTGTGTAAACATTGCTTAATAATTTAAAAACAATATACTAAAGATTCTTAAGTTTTGGTCAGATTGAGACTCTTAATTCTTTATTTTTTAAAAATAAAGAGAATAGAGTCACTAAGTATCAGTCTGACACCCTCCCAAACCTTTCCCTTATTTTATAGTGATTTGGAATAAGGTTTTAGAAACCTTTTATAAATTTTTCAGTAAAGTATAGCAAATTACCTAAGTATGTGACTATTATAGGATTTGACTTCTCTATTAACTTCCCAGCTGCTTGTATCAGTCATGACTTCAAGACTTTTAAATGGGTTGCTGTCACAAACACCAAATTAAGTAAATCATATCTTCACTTCTTAGAAGGTATTAACCTAGAGTTTCCAGATATTCATATTATTAATTTAGGAGAAAAGAATAATAAAGGAGCAAGTTATTCAGACACTGAACGTAAGAAATTGCAAAATCAGATTCTGTTAGTCAATACTTTAATTGATACAGTTTTAACTAAAGTTATACAAAAGCCTATTATTGTAGGAATTGAAGGTTTTGCATATGGAGCTAAAGGTAATTCTCTAGTCGATATTGTTCAAACTACTGGAATTTTAAAGAAAACTATAGCAGACCGCCTTTTAGATAGAAATTTATCTGGACTTTTTATATTTTCACCTTCGGAACTAAAGAATGCAATAGGAGCAAAGGGTAATGCTAATAAATTTGATATATTTAATCAATTTATCGAAGACCCTAAAATAGATGCAGCCAGAGACTCAGCTTTAGCTAAATGCTTAAATAAATATAGAACAGAACTAGTCACATCATCTGAGATTAAATCACCATTTCCCGATCTAGTTGATTCGTATTTAAGCGTATTAAAAATTTACCAAGCACTAACGTAATGGCAAGAATTAAAGACCCAAAGTTCTATATTAATAATAGAGACTTTACTAACGAAATTATCCGATGCAAACACGGGTATTTAAATGAAGAAACTGGCTACCAGCACACAAAAGGGGAGCTTTCACCAAAAGCAATTGACTATTTTATCCTGTTGTCAAACCGTGCTATCCAAAAACTAGTATTTAAAAATCCACTAGACCGCGAGGACTGTATTCAATCGGCTCAATTAGACCTTTTGCGATACTGGAGAAACTTTAATGAAGAGAAATCCAATAATGCATTTGCCTACTTTACACAAATCTCAAAAAACGGATATGCTAAAGAATATAAAAAGATCTATAAGCATATTGGAAAAGGCGAAAAGATAATTACGATTTCACTAAGCCACTCTGGCGAGAGCGAAATCTACACGATCTAACTTGCCATTTCCTGGCTAATAAATAACAAAAAGCCAAGTTGATGCAACTGACTAATCTCATATTTTTTGATAAGTTTGGTGAAAACTATAACCTTCAAACAACTAAGTTCAACCAGGGGACAGGTTCTTCTGATACTATCTCTTGGTGGTACGGCCGAGAATACATTAATTCAGTTTCAGTTGGATTGTACGACAGCCGACAGATTTTTTTAGTAGAAAAGGCCGCCAGTAGTTATAAATTTCCTAAACTTTCGCAAAACGAAAGAATTGTTGTTAAATGGGAAACAGCCGACTCATCCGCCGAGGCATTCTTTTTATATTTAGTTAAACAGGATATCACAGGCAACAGCAATGTAGATACGCCTTATATTGAAAAGGTTAACCAGGTTATTATTAATCATTCGGATTATGCAAATGGATCTTCTTCTCAACTTGATATAAATTTACCCCTACAAATTAACGTTGCGTTTTCTCCAATTGAAGAATCGATTTACCAGAGAAAACTAATAGCCTACCATGAAACGCTTTCTAATGGATCAGTTATAAACTCAACTAAAATCCTAGAACTTGACTATTATGGTGAGGGCGAAGACGAAGATGCTAGATATAGAATGTGGCTAGAAAATTTTGGAATATCTTTCCATAAAGACGACGCCCAATTACTAAAGGATTATGATATTAAAGAGGCCCTACCAGATTGGACTCAAATTGACCAAGCTAGAAAACAGCTTCTTGTAAATAGGGATCAGGTTTTTCCATATGTTGGAACCTACAAAGGCTTAAGCAATTTTATAAACCTATTTGGTTATAAAGACACACTAGACGTTAAGGAATTTTGGCAAAACACCAACAATTCATCGGCTGCTCTAAACCAATTTGCTCTAGTTAATATAACTGATTTCTTAGATGATGGCAAAATTGATAACATGGTACATGTTTCAACCGGTGGAGCAGTTTTAGATTCTGGTCAATTTAAAAAGACCTCATTTATTGCCCTGTGCTATCAGTTTACTAAAGCCACAGATAATTATGATGAAGATGGCTTACCAGAAGTAATTGAAACAACTGACTTTACCCCAGCTGAAATTTTCTATAAATTAGACGGCCTTGCTAAAAAGGTAAAACGCGAAATTTTACCTATTCATGTAGTAGTTCGAGATATTATTGGCGAGTTTATATTTTTTGAAAAATTCAATATTAGATATTGGTCAGACGACGTACAATCAAGAAGTATTGATATTAATACTAAAATTAAAGCAGCGGTTGATTTTCCAGGTTCAACCATTGCGGTTCCTTATATTAGAGATATTCGACCAATATTTTATTCAGCTGAAGCTGATTCAACTGATCCAACTAAAATTTTAACAGGCTTTCCTAAATATTCGTTTAACACTGGTAAAAATAAAAGTGGAGTATTTTCTGCAATTGCTAATCCATACGATAACCAACAACACTATTCAGCAACTCAACACCTGGCATTAATTAGTGCAGTTGAGGTTTTCTATAATCAAGTACAAACCGAAGAGTGGAAAAAACACGGTAAGGCCTATTACTGGTCAAATGGAGAAGTTAACGTTAAAGAACAACTTGCATGTCCAATTATATTAACAGCTAACCTGCCTAAATATAAAATAATGGACTATGACGGAATCACATTTGCAGACTTAGAAACAGAAGGAGCTAGGGTCAGAGATATTATAACATATTTAAATTTAGTTGATGCTGAGTGGATTATTACCAAAAATGCACCTAACCCATATAAGTGGAGTTTCCGTGGATCAATCTATGATTTTAATCAAATTGTTCACTTTTTACCCTATGTTGGAGACTACTTAATTGAATTAAGAGTTTACGACCAATTTGCAGGTATTTCAGTAGACTTTATTAAGTTTACCGTAAAACCAACAATAGCATCAACCGTTGGATTTACCAGAACTTCTGATAAATTTTCATATCAATTTAAAGATTTAACCAATGTTACAGTTGGAGATATGGGAGGTAGTTATATGTTTAACCCAAATGTAACAATTGCGTCATTTACACAAAAAATAGGGGCAATTGATTTAGAAAAGGAACTTTTTGATTGGGCATATTATTCCGCAAATTTTAGTAATAATACTTCACCGACTAGTGCCAAAATAAAGGATAAATTAACCGGTCAATATAAAGAATTGGGCGACTCTACCCTAACTTCAGACTACTCTTATAGTTGGGGATTAGGCGAAAACTCACTAAAACCTAGAATGAGTGATCTTGCTGATGCTAAAATTGGAGACCTATTTCATACAAAATTCTATCAATTGTCTTATCAATCTGATTTTTTACAAGGATTTTCAATTGCGGCTCCGACCATAGGTTACAAAATTAGATTGGGTCTACATGATCCATATACAGTGCCTAGCTATATTAGCGTTACCAATTTAGTTGATCAATTAAATATTTCAACGCATAGTGCAATTTCTAAATTTAGATATCGTGCGGTAAATAATCAAGTATATGCAACCGCAAAAGAAAGTTCAAATACAAATAATTTTACCGTAAAAGTAACTCAACTATAATATGTCAGTATTCGCTTTTTGTTATCAATTAACTATACCAGATTCAGTTGAAAGATTTGGAAAAACTTTAGTGTATACTCAACCGGGAGAACCACAACCAATTTCTATACAATTGGACCAAATGTATATGGAAGTATCAATGGGCCCAGAAGGAAATACCTATTATTTTTGTGCATCTGGACAAAGTGAACCAGTTCTTTTAGTATCTGGTCAAATTTCAAATTTCTCAGAATACGGCATGACCTTAACTGGAGGTTTTTCTCCGTGTACAGCGGATGATGAGTGTTCTCCTGGATATATTGGCGATCAAACCGAGTCAATGTGTTATTCAATTGCAATTAACACAGTAGATAATTCACTATCGGATGTAGAATTTCGGTATACTCCAGTCGGCGACCAATTTTATTCTCAGGTATTTGCATCAAACTGGTCAACTTATACTACTTCGGGAAATGTCAGAACACTATATATGTGTTCATCAACGACACCAACTATATTATTATACGGTGAACCTATATTTGACCCAGAATCATATGGAATTATAGTAGCCGGCGGCACCTCAACCTGTACTAGCGATTCAGCATGTGCGCCAGCTTCGACGCCAGTAAATTGTACACTAAGCGCTTGGGGTTATGGTGCAACTCAAGAAACTTGGGTGGCTGGCGCATTTTCACCGTGCCAATTAAGAAACGGCTCATATCAAAGATTTCAAACTCGCTATGTAATAACACCGGCTTCGGGCGGAGGTACATGTAATGGTGCAACTATTGAATATACAGCATGTACGCCGGCATCAACCGGAACGGTTGCTACCTTAACTACACCAACTGTTAGTGCAATAACTGCAGGTACTGCAACTGTAACCACAACAATTTCAAATAACGGCGGCAGTGATGTAACAGCAGTAAGATTTAGGCTATATCAAAATTCAGTTTTAGTATCAAATATAGCCATAACAAGCTTTAATCTTGGAATTTCTGTGCAGTTTACTGGATTAACGCCGCTTACTCAATATACAGTGGATGCAGTCGCAACTAACTCAACTGGAAATGGTACATCTCAAATTACGACATTTACTACCCTTAGTAATAGTAGTATATCAACTCCAACTATAAGTAACCTAACTCAAACCGGCGCTACCCTAAGCTCAACATTTACTAATAGTTCCGGCGATATCTACACTAGATATGGTCTTTTATTTAAACTGGGTAACTCTACCAATTTAGTAGATGGCGCAGCTGGCGTAGTTAGAGTTGACACCGGCGTGCTTGCACCAAATATTAGTCCAGCTGCCTTAATTAGTCAATTGAGCGGTCTTACCGCAAATACTCAGTATTATGCAAAAGCCTATGCTCAAAAAGACGATGGGCTTACCTTTTTATATTCAGCTGCAGTATCGGTCAACACCGCAGGTATTGCAACTGGTACTAATTTAGCCCAATTGGGGTTAACAACAATTGCTTTATCTGGAAGTAATGAATCAGCTGAATCATATAGATTTATTACAAATTCTGCTGCAAATTCAAACCGATCTTATATTTCAACGTTTGACCCGTCCAGTGAAGATCCTACTCCTGGTGTATATCAGTTAACGACTACTCTACAACAGGTTAATTTAACTACTCTAACCTGGGCAGTAGAAAGAAAACTTAGTCCAAGTGATACTATATGGAAACCGTTTGCAATAGTCAACGGAACAACTGACCTTGCATCAATTCAAGCTCCAGAAATGTGGACATATTATCAATATGCAGCAGATTTAACTTCCCTTGCATTTAGGCCAAGTGTTCCAGGCTATTATCGACTAGTCTTGTCTGGTTTGTTTCAAGACGGATCTGAATTTAGCGTAAATAGAGAGCTGGTAATCGGTCGCCCAGTTTCCGATATAGATTTATCGTATACTCAATTAAGACAAGGAATAGCTTCGATGGTTCAAGTTACGACCCAGCCGGACTCACCAGAGTGGATTCCTGAATTTGCAACAGACGGTCTATATAGCGTAGCTGTTAGTCAAAGTGGCACAACTCTTTTGGCTAACTTTATATCAAACAATGTAAATAGATCATTTACTGCACTATGGGTAATTGCCACTGACAATCAACAGGTTACGCCAACCTTAACCGTGATCTATAATTCACCATTTAAAAATTCGTCGCTACTAAATAGTTTTACTAAACAGATTCCAGTAACAGTATTACCCCCAATGCCGGTTATAGACTTTGCCAATTTACAAATATTTGCAAATCCAATCAGCAGCGGCTCAAATATCACATTTAGTGCTGCTACTGAATTTGTTAATAATTATGTTATTACATCAAGTTTAGGATCAGGAACAACAAATAACCCAATAACATACAATAGCGTTGCAGCTGGCACATATGATATTACTGTAACTGGAACAAACAATAGTACAGGTGTTATTCAAACAACATCTTCAACCAGATCGCTTATTATACAAGCTGCATCTCCAATTTTATCGCAGGTGCCTCAACAAACAGTGGGCAGAAACCTATATGTAGATATTAATACACTGTCTTTTGTTAATTTAAATGGGTCAATATTTAACGGACTTAATATAACAGCAAACCCAACCCAAGGAACAGTAACCTTTAATAATTACGTAATTAGATATATTCCAAACCAGGACTATACTGGAACTGACCTGTTTACATTTAGAGTACTTGGATCAAGCGGCACCTCATCAAATAGAGTCAATGTATCAATCTTAGTAGCTGCTCCAAGTTTTACCGTCGGATCTGCTAACGCCCCTATTGTTTTTAATTCAACTGAGGTTGGCGCAAGTAGAGACCTAACTATACCAATTACAAACACAGGCTCCTCTAGTAAACTTGCAATACAGACAATAACACTAGACCAAGACTCAGATGAATTTAAACTGGTATTAACCTCTGGTCAAACTGAAACTGAGGTTAGCGCAATTAATAGTATTGATATTAACCCTAGCGATACATATAACGTAAAAATTAGAGTTCAACCAAACTCAATTGGAGTTAGATCTGCTAAATTAAAAATTAACCACAATTAATGCCAATCACCTACGTTAACATATCTGCAATTGGCTTACCTAGTGCCAATGTTGTATTTAGTTCAAATAATAAGTATTCTTATTATGAGCCAGTTGACACCTACTCTAAGGAGCAAATGTCAAATCTTGAGCAACTAAAATTGTATGGAATTATACCAGCGTTTGACGTCGAAAACCTTATGGTGTATGCCCCGCTTAACGATCAGATTTACGGAAGAAAGTTTATTGAAAATGGTGTTGAGGTACTTAGAAAGGTGCATGAACCAGAATATTGGAAAAATCTTGGGTATATTTCATATAAAGACGGAAAACAAGTAGGATTCATTCCTTCATTTTTTACTAAAAATTCATTGGATATTTCTGAATTAAAAATTGCGACAGATCGCCTAACTGTTCCCAAACATCTTCCAGTGTTTATCTCTGCAAGAGAAGTCATGGGAAAATCTACAGTTTTATGGAAACTGGTCAATGTTACAGCCGGTTCTTCTCCAGTTACAATGGCAGAGGTTGAAGCAGGCTGGACTTTTATTTGGAGATTTGACGAAGCAGGCGAATATGAAATATCTGGAACAGTTATAGATCTCTGGGGAAATGAACACCCTCTTCCAGAAAGACGATTCGTTAAGGTACTGACCAAAGACGACTATATTGACTATATTGAAAGTAGTTTAAACTCAAGGCCAATCACTTCAAGTTTAGCTAAAAACTCTCTACGAGCAGATGCCCAAATGATTGATATTAATTTTGATGATTATGAAATCTTATCAGACGGTACAATTATCAACCGAAATAATGGAACAGAGATAAATTTAAGTACGATCTAAGCCAGTTTCTGTTTTGTTAGTACAAGAAGGCTAATCGGCTATTATTTGCAAGCTAACACTCTGCTAATAAATAACAAAAAATAGAATAAAACAAATGGCTTTTGTTGCACTATCACTATCAACACAAGAAATTCTAGAAACTACGTATGTATCAGATATGCGTATTATCTCTAACAGCAATACCGGATTGCTTAAGAGTAAAGTAGAAGATCTAATTAACAACTTAAAAATCGACCTTTCTGATAAAAAGATCGGAGTTGACCCGGACACAACCTTAACTCCATTAACAGAGTTAAAAACTAGAGTACTAACCATTCAAAATGGCCAGCTGTACTTTAAAAACGCAAACGGTACTGCAGATTTAATTAAATTTGAAACTGATACAGTTAACAGCGCAACCGTTGGTAAAATTACAACAGGTTTGCTTGTAGCAAATGCATCGATTTCATCAGCGGGTCTAGCAATCTCTGGTACATCAACCTTTACTGGTGCAATTACAACAAACGGCCAATCCAATTTAGTTGGATCCGTAAATATCACAGGAAGTTTCTCTAATAGCCGAGAAGACGTTACCAAAACGTTAGTTGCGGTAGCTGGTGCAAACCGAGCAAAAGCCGAAGTTACTCTAACTGCAACTAGTAAATCATTAATTATATTAACTCTTGATGCAAGCTCATTCTATAGCGGATCTGCTTTCCAGAGTACAATTACAGACGGTATTGATATTGTTCTTATAAACGACGCCACTTCTCCGGTAAGAAGCGGTCAAGAATTTACAATTATGGTACGCGCCGTCACCTATACATCAGGTGGAACAGTTACTCACGTAAGTGGAGTATACGAAACCTTTGCTACAACAAATACAGCAACTCATAAAATTAGAGTAATTGGACAAAACTTTGCAGTATTAGACCAAGATGCGGTTGGATTAGATTCAACTCATACTACGCTAGCTTCACAATGGGCAGTTGGATTAAGTAGTAACCTATTTACATCTTCTGTTACCTTAATGAATGTTGGAACAGTTAAAAATAGTGCGAACCTTCCTGCAAGTTGGGGAGCAAATCAATCAAGACTTGTTGTAACTGGTGCTTCAAACGCCATCTATAACATTTAAAAATAAAACCCTGAGCGCAAAATGGCAGTTGCTCCTATTATAAAACCAATAACAACTAGAAAGGGTATATTTTACACTTTCCAGAGTTCATTAGAAGACTTAACTTTATCATTTAATAATAGTGGTAATCAATTTAAGTTTTCTAACTTTGTGCTTTTAAATTTACCTAATGTTGGAACACCAGACGGGACGCCTTCAGATAATAAGCTATTCTTTAAAGCTCAAGGTGAAACCTTAATGACTGATCCGGGTCTTTATAACCAAAGCAATCAAAACTACAATTTAGCTCAAAGTTTTCAAAATTACGCTTTGAATCTAGAAGCTTTATTGATTTCTCAAGATTCTTATAATAGAGAATTGCCGCTTAACGTATCGGAAAGAGTTTTTTGGAAATGGTTAAAGGAAGCAGGAGCTATTCGCTGGAGAGGCGCTAACACGCTAGAAACTTCTACTGCTAGCATTTTTACAGAAGAGGACGAAGCAGTAGGCTCTTCATATAGTAAAGTTGTACAGTATATTGGTGAAATTGATATTGTTAACTCGTATAAAGGTAAAGAAAACTCATATAGCGAACTTTACCTACATGTTCCAAATAACGTAGGTTCAACTCCATATACTCTATTTAAGTCTATCGCTGACGATAATTATAAGCCAAATATGACAATTACACACAGTCCAGATTTACCTGAAGACCGTGAAACAATTGTTGGTCGCCACTATAGTGATACTCACCCTCAAGGATTAAGTCTAAATGCATTTTATGATTTAGATGATTCAACTGTTCTTTTAGAGCAAGCCCCATATGCCGGGTCTACCTATACTGCACAAAACTGGTTTCAGGGAACCTTAAATAATTCATACTATACTGATGGTACTTATGATGCACCATCTGCTACTTGGAAATATAATACCGCAACCAATAAGAAAATTAAAAAGAGTAAAACTAATGGCGGTGTAACCACAACTATTAATTATACCAGATCAACTTTAGACGGGGTATGTTTAGATTTTGCAATTAGCGATTACTTAGTTGCAACTCAAAATGCAAAAACGGCCTTTTCCGGCCTTAACGACATTAATGTTCAAAATAAAAACTTTGATTTTAACACAGTTCTTGTTTATTATGATGTAATTGATCCAGTAACTAAAGTATTAAAGGCTAAGAATTTATATGGTGTACTTTTCTTAAATAAAATTCAACCAAACGGTTTAGAATTTGAAATACCAAGACTCGCTAAATATAAGCCAGATCCATTAAGTAAAATTAATGGTAACTCTTATGCATTTAAACTTAACGTGAAATTCGATACTTCAATTGAAGATGTTGCAGTAGAACCAATTAAAAATATTAATGCAAACGCTGGATTCAGTTTAGAGCTTTTTACAGACTTAATGAATCGTTTTCAAACCGTTGCAATTAATCAGGAGGCTAAATTAACCCAATTTACTCAATTACAAACTGACTGGGAAAAAGTTAAGTCAAGTCTATTAACTACTAGTAAAACTTCTGATATAGAATCAAGACTTTCAAGCTTAGAAAAAGCTCTACTTGCAAATAGTGCGCTATTTTTAAATACTAAAAACGTTATTGAGAAAATCACAAACGTCGAAGGTCAACTTACAAATTTTGTAGCAGGCAAGACTTCTCTTGAAGTTGCATATAATACAGATGTTGTAAAAAGCGGATCGGGGATAGGAATTAGCCGAGGAATCAGTAACCAAATCGTTGTCAACAATGAAACACCAGATTACAATTTTGAAACAAGCCCAATCTTTGATATTGCGCTAGCTCAATCAATTCCTCTAGTACCATTTAGTAATTATTATAGACATGAAAAATCTGGGAATTCACATACCCTAACTGGAAATCTGGTTTTAAAAATTAACGATACCTTAACTCAATGGAAAAAAGGCCAAGTGTTAAGATTAGTATTTGCAGATCCAGTTTTAACAAACGGATATAATATTACACTATCAACTGATGCATTAGCTAGATCTACAAATTTAGATTTTTCTAGTGTTACTCAAGCATACAACACAAGAATAGGAATATTAACAGATTACGGCTGGTCCAGCGATAATCGACCTATTTTCGAAATCATTTGTATAAATTCTTTAACCTTGGACTTTAAAATAGATAGAATACGATAATGGCTGAAGGAACTAATTCTTTATCAGAGATCTTAAATTCGCTTGGCGTACAAACCACTAACGCACAAGAGCTTATTTCAAAAATGAATCAGGCTCTAACTACAAATTCTAGCCAAGTTGAAGTTACTCGAATCGATGCAGATGATCCAACTTTAAGTACAACTATTCCAATTCCATCAATTGGATATATGAATGGTCGTATTGAAGAAATCGATACTAAATTTAAGACTCTTCTTAACGCAAACGGTAATACAATTGGAGTTAAGGACGATCAAGGCAACGTTAAACGATTTGAGCTTAACGACATAACTAAAACTATTTCAGATCTTGAAAAAATCGGAGATGCGAGTTTAGGGTTACCAACCAGATTTAAAACCAAAAATAACTGGTTTTTTGAGAGTTTCCTTAGCCCACTACTATATGTTCCAATTGACGTAACTAATTATGTATCAGATGATATTTCTAAGTTTGAAATTAGAAGAGTTATTGTAAATGTTGGAGAAGATACTGACTTAATTACATTTTTTAATAATAATTACAAAGGTAAAAATTCCGTTAATTACACAACTCTATTAAATGATTTAGTAAATGCTGGAATTTCTTATTTTGAAGATACAAATATTGTAGATTTACCTGGAGCAATTAACAGATATCGCGGAACGTTTAAAGTTCAAACCATTTCTGAAATAACTGTGCCTGAAACTATTAACGGCGAAATCCTAAGTTACAGTAAAGTAAAATACGTTCTTGATAAATTAGAATACACAGATGTAACTGGATCTACTCCAGCTGCACAGCGAAGAGAATTATCGGTTGGCGCTAGAGTAATAACTGAAGAAAATTCAGAATATCTAGTTGAGTCAGTTGATACTAAAGATAAATCAGTTATTTTAAAAAGAGTATTTGGATCAGATGGAATTGTTCTTTTTGAAAACCTAAGAATTAAACCTGAACTATATAGATCACCAACTCTTGCTGTAAACATTGGATATAACGAACGCGAAGTAATTTTTATAAAACCAATAAGTTCAAAAATGGACTTAACCGTTGATTTTATTTCAAACGGATTTGGAATTTACACAAATGAATTGCAAATTACTCTACAAAGCGGTCAAAATTTAACGCTAAACGAATACTACAATAATTTTGTTGCAGATTTTGGCTTATTGTTTTTATCATTTGCAAAGGAAAAGAAATTGCCGAATTCTCTAGGATTTCAGCCAAATTCGCCAACCCTTAGTTCAGCAAATTTTAAAGTTTTACAAATAGATTCACACGTAACTAATACGGACGCTGCGTCTACTGTAAAAACCTTAGTTTCACAAAAAGAATCAATTAATTCTCAATTAAGAGAATTAGACAAATCAATTGATACTCTTAAAAAGACAATTAACTCATCAGGTAATCAAAATGATGCAATTCGACTTAAAGCACAATCTGATTTAAATAATAAAACTTCAGCAAGATCGCAGTCATTTTCTCAATTATCAACGGTAGTTAAAGAACTTTCGCTAAACGTAAAAACCTCACCAGAATTTAGCGTTTCTCCTAAATATCGTGTTAGAGGATTTTGGGAAATTCCTGCGGATATTGATTCGCCATATGGCTTACAAAAAACTGTTCAGTTTAAAATTGCATACAGGTATCTAAGTTTAAACAAAGATGCAGCCGCTGCTGACCCTATTACATTTACAGATGCAGCTGGAACTCAAAGAACTGGCTATTTTTCTCCATGGACAGAGACTTTAACAAAGGCTAAGCAAAAGACATATAACTCAACAACCGGTCTTTACGAATGGACTGAGGAAAATGTTGCAGATCCGGAATCAGTTAATATTAATCAATTGGATATTGCAATTAGAAAAGGTGAATCTGTTGAAATTAAAATTAAATCTCTTTCTGAAGCAGGTTTTCCAGATAATCCAGTTGAATCAGAGTGGTCTGACGCTATTACAATAGACTTTCCATCAAATATTCAATCAGCAGAAGAAAATACCCTTATTGCTCAGCAGGCAATGGCAGACGAGAGTAGAATTTCCCTACAGGAAGAATTAAATGCTAGAGGATTAGATCTTCACTTATCTACCGCCTTTACTAGTAAAGATAAGTATTATTCACATACAACAGATGCGGTTGCGTCAGGATTCTTTTTAGCAGACGGCACCGCTATTTCTTTATACGATAAGTTAAAAGAAATATCAGAGTCTCTTTCAGCAATTCAGGCGTCTCTTTCTACCGCAACAGCTGAACTTATTATTAGCATAATTACCCCAGAGGGTAGCGAAGTACAGGTTACAAATGGCCAAACCGTTGATTTGTTTGCTGGATATTATGTAGACTCTGCTAAATTAACAGACGGTTCTTTAGATAAAGGTAAAGTTGTATCTAAAGAATATCAAGTTAAGATTAGAAATGCTTCGCAAACCCCGCTTGAATTACTTTCAACCTTAGGCGGAGGAATTGGAGTGGCTGCACCAACATCTTTCCCAGGTGCAAATACTGATACTCAATACAATACATATTTAAGATACGATAAAGCTCCAATTAATTTAAATGGAGTTTCTAGAGCAGGCTTTGCTGCATTTACACAAAGAACCGGCTATCAATCATCCCAAGTAAAAAGCCAATATATCTATGCTAGATACTTTAATGCGGATAATAGTAAGCGCCTCTATTATGGAGATATGCTAGACCAATCTGCTTCAACTTCTAGTATCAATGTGTCATCGTATGCAACTAACCAAAACTATAAATTTACTGATACGGTAAACGTAGTCCCCGGAAAACCTAACTATATGGGTGGACACTATATTCCATCTATTCCTGGTGCAGCAGGCTCGCTTGATGTTTGGAATGGCGGCCTTTCCGGCGGAGTTCCTACTGGAGGTGGAACCCTTACTGAATTCTGTATTCATAAAGATCACCCATTCCTTAAAAACTTAGGAAACGGTTCATTCAATGGTAATAATTTCTTAGGCCTTAGTGCAAGCGCACCATACGAAGTTTCAGGAAATGCTATCACAAATACAAGTCAAGTATATTTACCGTTTTCACACGCGGTTCACTTTAACACAAGCGCAGAAGCAGGAACCAATGAATTTGGAGTTCCATACTATGCACAAGCGGAAAGGGTAACCCCAGAATCTCCTTATGCATATAGCGATGTATTATATTCAGCTCTAAATACTTTTCCAATTAAAATTGGATTTGGGACAGGCGATGATTATCTAATTGGTGCAAAAACTTGCGGGTCATACTTATTTATGATGCCACAATCATATGCAGCTATTTCAGTAGACGGATCAAACGCAAGATCATCAAAAAGAACAGTTTCTGCCGGATCTGCTGCTTCAATAACAGTTCCAGTAGTTTTCCAATTTAGAACAACTGATAAAATCGGTGAAATTGGAGGTTGGTCAACCGGTCAAAAATTAACTAATATTACATATACAAAAATTATTGGACTTGATATTTACACTAAGAGTGGATTATTTGAGTTCGATATACAGGTTAGTGGTAAGCATCAGCGTGATACAATTATTACTTCGCCAACTATATTTACGCCACATGGCGGATCAGGCGGAGGCGGCGTTTACATATCAGATTTAACTGATATTCTTAGAAGCTCAGCATTTAATTTATCACTGAACTCTTCTCTAAGTGCATTTGGGTAATATAAAAATTAAGTATGACACATGCCATTATCTTATAAAAAGATTACACCCTTTGACACATCATTTGGATTAGTTAGAACTAACCCTAAACTTACAGGTAATGTTAAGTTAGTGGTAGATGCTAACCAAAATTTATATTTTGAATCAATTGAGGCAAGTTCTGAATTAGCAAATGATAAGTATAAAGCCTATCCAATTGACCCAACGTCTAATCATGATTCAAATCTATATAGATTTTTTAGTAATGGAAATACGCCAGAATCAATTGTATTTGGCGTAAAAACAAATGTCGCACTGGATTCAACATCATCAAATTTTGCTGACCAATACGATTTTTCTGAATATTTTTCAGGCGCGCGATACTGTATATCAAAGAATTATTCTGAAAAGTTCAAGTACTTTGCGCCAATATATTTAAATAAAGAGGTCCCAGAAAAATTTGTAATTTTTAAAATCCCTGGGGCAAGTCACTTGCCAATTTCGGAAACCAAAGCAAGCTATCCATATGCCAAGGCTGGACATTTAAAAAGCATACTGGATGATGCTCAAATTATAAAAACCTTTGACTTAGGAGTAGACTCGCATATCGGTAAGTATCTTAAAAAGATGCAGAGCAATCCGTTATTTCCGTCGACTACACTAAACTTTCCATTTAACAGAGGGTTGCTTGCATCATATTCGGGAGTTGCCTATAAAGTTGGCTGTTACACTGAAAAATTTGAAAACCTACAAGATCTAATTATAGGCGGTAAAACTATTACTGACTTTGAAGAATATGTAACTCTAGGTTATGAGAGAAACTCTGTAATTTATCCAAATATTCTAAATCTAGAATTTCTATTTGACGACACGTCAGACGACTTTGAATTTAATAGATATTTTGGAATTTACTGTAATACTGTAGAGTTAGCCGAGCTAGATTTTGACTTAAGCGATCATGCTGCGCTTGCATTAAATTCTCCAACCATTACTGATCCTAACACATATGAATATGCGCAAACACCATTTACCCAAACTAATGAAAATGGATTAGATCTAAAATTTTATTCAATTCCAGCGTCTATTTCTTCAGCACTGTCTGAATTAGACGGAGCCGGCATTATTACGATTGAAGATAAGTTAGGTAACTTACATAAAGTTACGCAAGCAAATATTTTAGATTCAAAATTAAAGATTTCGAGTAAATCAATAGATTTGTCTCTACTACACGGTCCAACTGAAACATTTATGGAAGACTCTGCCGATTATACAAAAGGTGGAATCCAATCATTTATTGAAATTTCAATTGACGCAATCCCAAACCACCTAGATCAACTTAGAATTTATTATCCAAATGGAAAAGCGACTAATCAAAATTCTAAGAGATTTGAAACACTTACTGCAGTATCTAATTTTTCATATAATGGGTCGACTCTACTTGGAGCGCTTGCTCTATACAATGAATATGGGCCAGATCAATTTTACTATAGTATTAATGTTGTACAGCAGGAAGATCTAGCGACTCAATTACAAAAAATTGCAGAGTCGATAACCGAAGCAATTAACGCTATACAAAACAGTGGATTTAAAGCATTTTCTTATCAAAACCGAATATTTATTGTTGTAAATACCGAAGGTAATGTTTCATTGGAATATGCGGCCCAATATATTCCAGCCAGTAGCGACCTTAAAATAACTATATCAGAAGAGCCAATTTTTAAGAAAACGGCGGCCGACCTACTTGGAACAAGTTCTAGTACAACTATCGATTTAACTAATAGCGATTATATTGTATATGGCGAAGCTTCACCCAGTATTAATCAAACTAACTACTCATTTGGTACTTTGATTGCAGAAGCTGGAGTAAAAACCCTAACGTTTGGTATAGGAAATTTAGACCAAACTGACATAATTGGATGTCAAGTAGTTAATTTTAAGCCCGGCTCAGCACTATCCTCGCATATTTCAGTTGAAGGCCAATATTTCAATAAATTACATACAAATAAGGCAGATATTCTAGTACAATCACCTTCTGGTTGGGTTGAAATTGAAAATATTGTTAAGAGTATAGATTACATAAACACCAATACATTTACTAGCGAAGCTGATAAAATTAAAGCAGTAGACTATTACGATAATAATATAAACGTATTAACAGAAAACGGCACAGAAGCTCTTTTAAAATTTGGACTAGTTCAATTTAAAAAGAAATATAAACCAACAATTAGTGCATTATCAATTATCCCAATTAAAGATTTTGATTTTGACCATACTGATAGCCAATACTCGTCTACTCAATTAAGTGATGTCTGGAAATCTGCATTTATTCCAGAGGGAATTAATATGATTAACCTAGGAAAATCTGCATATCGAGTTTTAAATGGTAGTATTAAAATTGGAACGTCTACATATAGTGATGGAGATTTAATTGAAAAAACAGTACTACCAACGGTTGTTAAATTTGAAGCGATAAACGGAGATCCGTTTGTAATTCCAGCACTATCACTAACAACACCTACTTATGATGTTGAGCTTGCTGAGGCTACTCCAGATATTTTAGATTTTAAAGGATTTTTTACAATCACGTCAGACTATGCTGAAGTTTCTCCTTCTAAAACAGTATCATACATTTATCGAGATAGATTTACAAGCGGAAAAATTACATCAGAGTACGACTCAAATTACGAAAGATTTTTAATTGAAAATGCTGGAAAAAACCGATTGGTTAAGTACATCTGTAAATGGGGCGCCGACGGTTCCCTTGATTCAAGATCAAACCCGTATCGTTTGAATGCGGATTTAGTTTTTGGTGTAAATAATTTTTCACCCGAGCCAAATAAAGTTGAGCCAGATTCAAGTTTAATGACGCATGAGTGGTTTTATATTGAATCTCTATATGATTATATTAATGACATAACGGCCGCGTCTCAAAACAAACTATATTTTGATACGCCGTTTAACCCAACACTAGCTGTAACGCAAGCTGGATATTTTGAGGACTACTTTATTTTTACTCCAAGTTATTTAAATAATGGCGTTATGACGCCTTGTGCAAGAACGCAATATAGATTTTCCCAAATTAAAAAAGACTCTGTGTCTGGCATTGCTAAATCTATATTTAAAGGAATTAAGTTTGTATTTAAAGAGGTCGTGCAAGATACAGTGGAAAAGGAATTATCAGGGGCTCTTAAATACGTTAGAGAATCTAATCGTTTTAATAATTATCGCTTTACTTCAATCCTAAAGGTAATAGAAGAGACACCATATTCTGGTGAAAATCCTATTCAATTTAAATTTATTGAATCTAAGGACTTTAAATTTATTACACTGGTTATTGAATTAAGAGTTGGTCGTAAATCAAATGCATTGGTTTCTAGTCCAAAGGAATTACTTGTAACTAAAACTGGTGGACTTTCTCAAAATGAACAACATGCATTTAATAATATATCATCATCATTTTCTGACTATAAACTTAATATAAATCAAATTAGTACTGCTAATGGGATTCTATCAATTTCTGATATTACCTTAGCATTTATGTATTATGCAAAAAACAAAAAGTATAATACGTTAGACGGCAGCTACAGTAGCATAAATCTAGTAAATAGTTTAGATTTATCAAGGCCGGCTGGCTATGGTGACAGAGGTTTACCATTTGTATTTTCTTTAGATAAAGGCTCAGATATTCAAATTGTTGATGAGATTAGCAAAGTTAGTGTTAATAGCATGTTATCTTATAAGGACTCAGCCGCGCTTAAAGTATTTAGTACAGCTAATCCAGAAGAATTTACGCTAGATTTTCCAATTAATTCAAACGGACTCTTGTCAAGTGGAGAAGGTCAAGCCTTAACTACCATTACTCTTCCTGGAGGAACTTCACAAGGAATTACTACAACTGAAAATAATGCATATGGTGCATCTGGGCTAAGTTTATATCCATTTATTAAAAACCGAATTATTACATCAAACAGTATTAAAGAATCATTTGTTAACCAAACTGCAATAATTGGAAGTACTCTTAACCCAGCCGTAACTGCTAGTGTAGAAGGAGGTTCTTCGATTATCACGCTAAGCTCAGCTCCAGCCACCGCAATTTTAATTGGATCTGAAGTTGAAATTGTTGGATGGAGTACGCCTGGAACCAGAGTCAATTCAGTTAATGGCACAGCCGTAACCTTGTCTAAGGCAATTATATCAAATATACCAAATCAAAGCCAGCCTGCAGCTATTACATCTGGCTCAGTTGACATCTATTTACAAGCCGGCGCCAATTCAGAATTAGCATCATATGGTGATGCAACGGGTTTAAACTATAATGCGTCAAATAAAGTCTATGTAACAGGCACCGGTATTCCAGCCAATGCCTATGTAGTTAGCGTTAATAATGCTGCGCTTGACGCAAACGGCCAACTTATAACTAAAGTTACGTTATCAGCGGCTGCGACCTCAACTGGACCAGCTATTACTGTTAAATTTTTCCAAAAAAATACGGCAGCCCCTATTAATTTTTATCAAGCAGATATTAGCCATGCGCTTGCTACTCAAAACCGGGTAGCGTATTCAGGCAGTACTTTATTAAACGTTATTGATATTTTAGAATTAAAAAATAAAGCCACTGGCGAAACCGGATATACCTATCCAAATGCACAAGTGCTGGCATCAGAAACAAATTCAGCCTTTAATATTTTAGCTTATCCAGGAGATGTAACCAAGAAACTTCTTAGAATAATTAAGCAAACTATTTACAGATTATCAAATGAGTCTGGTATTTCGGAGATTTTGCCAAGCGGTGTTGTAATGAGGTCTGACTCTGGAATTGGTGAACTTACATTTACCAGTATTCCAACTGCACAAACTGTTTCAGGTGTAACAACCTTTAATCTTGATAAAATTATTAAAAGAGAATTAACTATCCCTGCTCTTGATACTAGCTATTGGGAATCAGTAAACTTTGCCCTTTTGCTTGGAGGAGAATCTTATTACAAAGGATTATTTAAAAGGTTAAGTTTCAATGAGTTTAAGAGATCAATTGATAGAGGCCGAGATAATGTAACCTATACTACATATTCAAATGGGGTAAAAACAACTAGCGAATTCTATATTGAAATTGAAGAGGCAACTATGGTTGAAAAATTAAAAATACCAACAATTTCACCAGTTAATATCCAATTGACACAAGCTGAAACTACAAGTAAAAGACAGGCTTCAAACTTAGTTGGATATACTGCGGCTGAATCATATTTACAGAATCCTGTCTTCTTAAGAAGACACGGCTCAACATATTCGCCTATTTTTAGAGAAGTTACCGCATTTATGCCAGATACCACTCTAAATTCAGAAATAGTTAAGGATGCAAATTGTAAATTTAATCCAAGCGCAAATCGATTCTTTGAAGTAAAAGGATTTGAGCATATTAAAGTTTCAGAAAAGAAAATTCTAGAGTTAGAGGGTAGCGATAAGTATAAACCAATCTTTGAATTAATTGGAGAAACTCCAATATCAAACGGTGACCTTTATCTACTTGCATCAAATTGGGACTATGGCTTCCATTTAGAATATATTAATAAAACTGATTCTATTCCAGCATACGGCACTCGACGCATAGCCGAAGATTCTTATTTTATGGCTAAACTTGCATCGTTACCGACGTCTATTGAAATCGATTCACTTTCTTCTAGCGAAATACTGGAGTTTCCATCGATTTCTGCTGACTATATTAATAGAGAGGCTGACGTTTTATACAAAGTAAACACTAGCGACTCTCAAGTTGATATAAACTTAACTAATGTTTTTGCAGCAAAGGTCTTATCATTAGGCCTAGAATCTCAAATTTCAGGCAGCTTTAATATTGATACAACTGCTAGAAATCCAGAAATACTTGGATCATACGATTTTTCGTCATACGTTAAACAATATGCAATCGAGAACATTTTACCTAACTATGCAATTGACCAACTTGTATTCTGGTACATAGAAGATAAGAGCCAGCCGACTGGCCTTGAAATTATTACCAAAACCGCAGCAGAGCGCTATGCGTTAGGGTACAAGAAACTAGAAGGAGTCCAAATAAATATTAAAGACGGACGATCTGTTCAATTAAGAATTCCCTTAAAAACAACCGGTCGATTAAGTTTAATAATTGAACCAAAAATGAAATTTATCTAAAGATGCCAGCACAATTAAATCTTAAAGAGGTTTTTACAACAGATAGCCAAGCCGTATTGTCAGACAAACTAAATTTTAACTTTACTAAGTTAATTGAATTAGGAATCGGCGATATTGGCCCAAGCGGCCCTGCCGGTGCGATAGGCGGAATCGGCCCAGCCGGTCAAGTTGGACCTAGAGGAGCAAAGGGCTCTAGAATATTTAGTGGAACAGACCAAACCACCAACACAACTGCCATTGTTGACGATATTTTTATTACAACCGGCGGAAGATTCTATACTAAAACTACGACGGCGTGGTCTCAAATATTTAACATAAACGATCTTTTAGCAGTATCGACTGAGTTCTTTTTAAATAAACAATTATTTACAATTAGTGACACTGATACTACCTTTACTGCAAGTACTAAAAAGAAAAATTATGGAATAGTAAGATTTTTAAAAAATGCTGGAGCAGACTTAGCTGTCGTCAACCCGGATGGAATAAATTATGGAAGTTCTGCATCAACTTATAATAACTCAACCCTATTTTTAAATAACTTTGATTTAGACAAATACCAAGCTAACTTTGTTGCAAACGGAAGTGTTGATGCACTAATTACTGATGTTAGTAAAGCAATTACAACAATATATTCAAATTTTGTAACCACATCAGATGAATCAGCTAGTAGATATCACATTCAATTAGGTTCTTTGTATAAATTGCCAAACGGTCAACATCAGATGAGTTTTTCTGAGAATAACCTTAGAATAAAGCACGCGCTAATAAACAATACGTCTGCTAGTCCAGCTGTTTCTTACTTTCTGTCAGAATTTAATGTAGGTGGAGATTCATCGTATACCAATTCAGTTAATGGTGCAACATCAGCCTTTAAGTTTAGAGCATCTCAAATGGATGGATCTGCCCACAATGGAGTTACACTATACACTGGAGGATCTTCTGCAATTAAAAGTTTTGCTGAAAATGACGCGGTATTTGATATAAATGGACTTTTGCTTGAACGCGCAACTGCTTCTGGTAAAACTCGGCTTGCGTTTGGAATAGACTCGTTAAACACAGCTCATATTATTACAAAAACTTCGTTTGACATTTGCGCAACTGGTGATATTTCGATTGGAGTATTTGGAACCGCATTGGGTGATACTAAACAAATTATCGCTAAGCGATTTGGCGCAACTGAAAAAACAACTGCTCTTGGTGTTGGAGGTACCCCCAATTCATCATTAACTGTATATGGAACTAAGAGTATAGCATCGGCAGTTTCCGATACCCGATATTTGGCAGACCAAGTTAACCTTGGAACAATGACCAAAAATAGTTTACCTTTGTCTGGTAGCGGACTAACCGAATTATTTGTACCAAGGCAGCCAAATTTAAGTGTTAACGGTAGTGCTGCAACAGCGGCTGGCCTCGCAAGTTATTTAGGATTTAATTCATATTTTGATGATAATGGAAATATGAACTTTACATATAGAGATGATAGTCCGGCAGGTACGTCTGGAACAGGTTCAGCTTTTATTACAACCCGAGATGGTAGCATGCACTTTGTTGCATATTCAAATGATCCAGCTCTAGTTGATACTAACTCCGGATCAAATTCAAACGAATCAGTATAAAATATACATAACACATGAAAACATTAAGTTTATCAAATATACTTAAAGCAGTTAAGTTTACCGTTACCAGAGATGGAAGAATGGCGGCTGGAAAATTTAACTATTATGAAGATGCAACAATGGATGCAGTTCTTTCTAATCCAACTTCGCACTTCATGCTTAATGGATCGCTGAGCTTACCAAATGTTGCATACTTCGGCAGTGAAAAATCAGGCCTATTGGAACTAACTAACGGTCATTATGGAGTATATGTTGGATCAACTAGTGCAATTACCGGTATTACTTTACCAGAACCTACGGCAAGTGTTTTACACAGAACCTATGTTTTAACTAACCAAAAAAGTTCTACCCTTGCTGTTAAATTTACAAGTGGAGGAACCGAAACAACTGTAGTTACACTATCGGCCCTGCCTTCAACTAGCGCGGCAATTACAACAGTTGCAAATTTACCAATTAATTCAGTTGTAGTTCAGTGTCAACGTACATCACGTGCCTTAGCTACTCCTCAGACCTATACTTGGAGAATTATTTCTGCAAACTATGCGCCAGCGGTTGGAGCATCTGCATCAGCTGCTACATATAATGGCGGTATTTTTAAAGTAAATCTTCTTAAAACAAACCTGTCGTCGATTTCATCGAGCACACTATCTCAATATATTACAATTACACTAAACGGAGCTTCGGGTATTCCGCAATCGGGTAACTCTAATCAAATTATTAGAAAATTTACAAGTGGTCAAAATGTAAGTGTATCAGTATCTTCATCTCTTCCTTCTGGATATTCGTTTTCGTATTGGCAAAAGAAGTCGCCATTACCGGTTGGTACAATTTCAGCAAGTCAGCCATTTACTCAAGAATTAGCAAATGCGATTACAGTAGACAACCTAACTATTACTGAGATTGACCTAGTGTTTAGCTATACGGCGCCGGTTACAAGTCAAACTTATACATATAGTGGCGGAGGTGGATCTTACAGTTACAGCAGTGGAGGTTCTGGTCAATACTCTGGCGGCGGCTATAATAATGAGTACATGTATTCATAGCAGTTAAGTTAAGGATCTAAGCTTATACGGGATCACCTGGCCTCTTTCTAACATGGACTTAATATCCAATAAGATGTTTGAATTGAAGCCACTAGAGTGATTCAGAAGTTTATTAGCAACAATCGTAGCTAACGCTAGTTCAAATAGAGTTTCGTCTTTAATTTTCTTTACTGAAGATAATACCATGACATTTTTCTTAGCTGAAAAATCTGTAATTTCTGGCTTAACTTGGCCTAATAGTTCGCTAAATTCGCCGTCTTCACATGAAAATTCGTTTATTTCAATTAGGTGATTTGCTTTAATCAAAAAGGGTACGCCTTTATCTTTAGTAATTTTCCAAATATGATTAAGTTTAGCTTTATTTTGTGTAGTTGCGACATAAATCGAATCTAACTTGTGAAATTTTGCTGAATTAAAGTAGAGTCTAGTGTAAGCCAGTCTATCTAACATAATATCTAAATATTCAGTAAGAACTTCTGCTAAAATGGTTGACGACATTCTTAAGATTTCCCCGCCATACTCTTCCCTGTTTCGGGTTAAAGATGCAATAATTTCCATTACGTGACGATCGTCCTTTTTAAAATTATAGGCAGAGTCGAAAACTCCCTTATCAACAATAACTGTATTTAAATTTAGGTAGTGAAATAGGATTTCGTGGAATCTAGTAAAAGATCCAGCTTTAAGATCCGCAAGATACTTTTGTTTAGCACCAAGCATAACGTAATTATAATATTCAAGGTCAACATATTTAGAATTTGCCAGCCATAGTGGATCCAGGCCTGGCACATTTAGGTTAGTCTTCATGGTGCCGAATCTTTATTGATATTTATTTAAGTTAGCGACCAGGCTAAACTTGGATAAATAAAAAGAAAGCGCCATCTGTAATGCAGACAGTTACCCTAAAGCTTATTCCGGAGACTTCCAAATCAAGTCTGACATTCAGCAGTAACTATAGACTATTTTCAACAAAGGACCCTTTACCTGGAGCCTATTCGATTACAAGTTTTACTGACGATGTTGACTTAAATGGCAATAACCAAACCTATCTAAGTAAAAAATTTAGATATTCAACAGATCGTGGAAACTGGTCTCTGTGGTACGATATTGCAGACATTGCCGCACTTGCTTTTAATAATGCTGATCTATTTGTTGAATTAAAATATGAATATAATAATACAACTAGGAATCAGCTTACTAATCCAATTGTTGTAAATGAAATTAAATTTAAAATTGTTGCAGCAGATTCTGTTCCAAGCCTATTTACACCAAGCATAGTTTGTAGCGATGAGGTTTGTCCAGCTCTTATTTCAACTGGCACCATGTCGTTTAATCCATATGCGGCAGACCAGGCCGTAAATATTTTTAAACAATTAAGCTTTAATACTAACAAATTATTTGGACATGAGGTTGTTTACTTTAAAACCGAACCAGATAGAGACTCTGCGGACTACGTGTTCAAGGAGTGGACTCTATTCAAAACAATTAGCAGAAAATGCATTAAGGTGCTTGTACCCGGAAATAAATTTCCAGATAATAAGCCTACATACGCAGAGTTTGGTGTGGATTTTGAAATGCCATTCGAAATCCATATTGATAACCAATATTTCCAAACGATCTTTGGAGCAGCGTCGAATCCTCGCAAAAAGGATTTCCTCTATTTTCCATTAACTAACAGAATGTATGAGATTCAGGGTACATACCTATATCGCGGAATTATGCAGGAGCCAGTTTATTGGAAAATTCAATTGGTTAAGTTTCAGCCAAATATTGATATGATGATGAAAGCAGAAGACCGAACTTTCTTAGATAATATTATTACAAGTACAGATGAATTATTTGCAGATCAAATGATTGACGAAGTTAAGGATGCAACAATGCCCCAGCAATTTAAAACAATTTCAACCCGTTTTGATGAAACTCGTAAGGCACTACACCCAGATCTCAAAATCAAGCAATTGACCCTAACCTACAACTATTCTCCACTAATTCAATATTATTATGAAAGTAAGAGTGTACCGAGCTTACCTATTACAGTTATACCCAAAACCTCAAATTTTACAAAAGATTCGGTTAAATATGAAGATGCTGCAACCAAATATACTTTAATTGCATATGAAGAATCTGAACTATTTTCACTATGGGCTGGCTATAAATTAACAACATATGACTTAAGTAATGGAGCGCCAATTAAAATTAGAGGTCCATATAATTCAAACGATCCACTGCTTGGCCGATATATTAAAATTGACAGATATGCTGACTCTAATTTCTTTACGCCAAACCAATTAGCGTTTGAACCAGATACAAATAGCCGTGTACATATTTTAACCAGAGACTATAGCGTTGTCTATAATGAAATTGGAAAATTAGGAGAAGACAAATCTAATATGACTTACTTTGCGCTATTTAAAATTAATGCCCTAACCGATTCAATTAGTTTTATTGATGCATACGATAATAATTTATCACAAGGATTAAAGTTAGATGGTACTTCAATTGCAATTAATAATTCAACTGATAAAAACGTTTCAATTAGGCTTGAAATAAATTCGACCTTAACTCAATTTAATACAGTTAGATTAGAAATCGATAAGTGGTATGCCATATTTGTGCCAGTATCTAGTCAATTTAAGCAAACTGCCCTAACTATATATGGATTTAATCAGGATCCAGCGAATTTAAATAATTTTAATGATATTTCTCAAATCCATAATTCAGCAAAAACCTTGACTGGTGCAAGTTCATTTAGTTTTTCAATTAACGAAAACTTTAGACTAGTATCATCACCAATTGATATTGCAAATATACGACTCTTTAATACAATGGTTCAAGAGGAGGACCATGATTTTGTAATTAGTCAGTTATTCATTAAAGATGAATCAATTTTACGTATAATTGATAACTGCCGTCCAAGATTAAATATTCCTTATATTGGTATAAACAGATAACATAAACTATGATACTAGACATTAAAAACAGGGAACAGGTAGAATCAGCACAGTTTGTGCTTACAGTTGATTTCTTTTCAAATAAATCAATTCAGCAACTTGCAGAAAAAGCCAAATCTGCTCTACACAGAGACATTGAGGTTGGCGCAACTCGAGATGCTTGGAAACCTTTACAGGAAAATGGAGCACGGCTAACCAATCTCTATAATAACGGATTTAAAATGAAGCGAATGACAATCGGTCCAGTCTACTATTACGAAGGGGTCAATGCTCTTCTTAAATCATTTAAGTTTATTGAAGATAACGGGTACACTAACGAATTGTGTAAGGTTAAAATTGATTTAGGTTTCTCTAAAATGAATGAAGGAGCAAGAATTCCTCAGCTAAATAAATTTAAATTTTTACTTAATTTTAATGAAGCTAAAGCCTTTGAATTATGGCCACAGGAGATTCGCTCAAGTAAAATCTATAAACACTCTATAAATTTAATATACCCAAAAAATAAATTTATAGCCGAAGCCGCTGTGCCGTCTGGCAGCTATTCTTCACAACTGGAATTTAGCTTTCCCAGATCAAAACAGTTTGGAATCAATTTTGACAGAATTAGTGAAGGTTTTGTAACTATAAAGTATATTGGCGGAAAGGATTACGAAAAGAGAAATACCCAAGCCGTTGAATTATTAAACCTGGTAATAGAGTCTCTTTTTTCAACCTTAAAATCAAATTCAATCTATTCAGATAGAGATCGCGAAAAAATTAAAGAGATCTTAACCGAACAAAAGTCACACTTAACTGCCTTAAAATCTTACGCAACATTTGAAACTAAATTTCCACTTATTAAATTATCAATGGATCTAGATTCAAGGCCAGAAATACTTGGTGCTAAGTTTAATCTGGTTAGGGAAAAACTTTTTGATCTGGTAACATATGGCGGACTGGTTAGAGGCCGTGTAAATTATAATTCAGAAACAAATCAAGTTGAAGTTTTAGAAGGTCGAATAAAAAATGGTTTTAATCTATCAAATATTATTTTTATGGAGTCTTCAATTCAGGCTGAACTTTCTGACTGTACACTAGTCAACTGTAAAGTTAGAAGTTCTAGACTTTTAGAGTGTACAATTTTTGATAAAAATGATATTAGATACTCAACTCTATCTAATTGCAACTTTAACCAATCTGGCGTTAATACAATTCAGCAATCAACAATTAAAGGTCAACCAAACATGCAAGTTTCAGCGGATTTAACTGAGTGTCTTGTTGTAGGATCACCACTTTCATACCACGCAACTAAAGATTCTAAGACTGAGATTGCTCTTTAAGCAAATCCAGTTTGGGATAATAAATAACTAAAACAACTGGGCCTAGATGGGAGTCTATTCTAACTTAACAAACATTACCGATTTATCTGATTCAAGCTTAAGCTCGAGTATATCGACGTCTAACCAGAATTTTGATAACTTACAGGCGGCTATCCAAGCGTTTTTAACTGCAATCTCATTTGATGAGACCAATAACAATATTTCGGTTAACCAGATTGCAGCAGTTGGTATTACAGCAAGTTCTACTATCAGAGTCGTACAAAACGGCTCTATTAAAATGCAGGTCGATGCAGATGGAGTATTAACAACCCAATCTGCCCTTGCTAACCTATTTCAAACACCTTTACTTAGATTACAGGATAATACTGGTAAGCTCGGCGCAGCTGGCCTTATTGGAGATGTTATCTATGCAAATAATACCGCTCCAGCTGGAGAGGGATTTTATGGATATACTCAAAATAACGGTTGGGTAAAACTATCTAGCGGTCAAGCCGCAAGCGGCCCAGTCGGAACAGCTTTTACTGGAATTGCAAATTCTCAAGGAACTGTAATATTTGGTGCAAGTAGTGCAACTGATACCCTTGGTTTTGAGGGTCAGGGTGGAACCACCGTGAGTCTAGATGCCGTAACCAAGAGGGTTATAATTAGCTCAGCAAATGTTTCAACTAATTCGTTTAGTCAAATTGCAAATGCACTTGGTAATATTCAATTAAGTGCAAGCGGTCCACAAAGTACATTTAGAATTGAAGGTACTGGTGATACTACTGTTGCATTTAATGGTGCAACCAATAAGGTAACTATTAACTCGCCTGTTCAAACTCCAGGTTTTTCTAAAATTGCAAGCGCAAGCGGCGCAATTCAATTTGAAGCTGCTTCTATTAATGATATAATCAGAATTGCTGGAGAGGGTGGAATTAATATTAATTTTAATTCAACTACAAAACAGGTTTCAATTGGAATTGATACGGAGGCCCTTAATTCAGTTTCAGCCTTTACTATAAGTAATGATGGAACCGATATTGCATCAACCGAGCCTGCAACGATCTTAACTAAAATGGAGCAACTTGATTTCAAGGAAGGTCCAGCTAATTTAAGTTCATCAATTTTAGCAGTAGCTGATCCATCTAGCGATAAGGTAACTGTTTTTGTAAGACCGATTTCTCCACCTACATTTTCAGCAGACGTTTTTGTAAGTTTACCATTTGGTAAAACAGTTGGACGATTTATATCTGGAGACACAATTCCCGCAGCGGGTAAAACTGCTGAAGAGGTGTTTAACCTTATTGCACAGGAACCAATTGCTCCTACCGTGTCCCTAAGTTCCTCTACAAGTATCTTATTTAATCAAACTGCAATTTCAAATGAGTTAGTCTTTACTAAAACTATTAATACACTTGGTGCAACTACAGCAACTGCTGTTTTACAGTGGAGGCGTAATAATTCTGGTACATGGACTACCTTAACTTCAACTACGGGTGCAACTACATATACAC
>Ga0102896_1000086_pt1 | contig 32918 bp, 40 predicted proteins | sample Colrivmet1554A02_FD_78457 | JGI IMG/M metagenome (GOLD analysis project Ga0102896, IMG submission 78457) | Estuarine microbial communities from the Columbia River estuary - metaG 1554A-02 | ecosystem: Environmental > Aquatic > Marine > Intertidal zone > Estuary | place: USA: Columbia River...
CTTTTATTTGTATAAATATGATGACAAGTTGCCATTTGACTTATATTTACACAAGTTTTTAATAAATCAATCATCTTGATCTAAACTTTCAATACAATTCAAGGTATCTGCTATGTTCTTAATAGCAGCTATAGATCCTGGAATAGTCTTCTTCGTAGATATAAACATCTGAGATACATCGCTAGGATCTCTTAGTGTTAAAGTAGGATAGTCTAACTCCAAAACAGTATGGCATTGTATAGGTCCAAAACGATTTTTATTAATTCCTAGGTGAATTTGACCAAGTTCCACATCTCCCTCTTCTGACCAAATAGAAAATTGAGCATCTGCGGTATGTGACAGTCCCATAGACTCACTCATAGTCTCCAATCCTGGATTAGCCTCTCCATAAGCACTCCTATTTGCTTGTGTAGCAGTTATAACCGGACATTCAAAGTGATATGACAGTGCTCTAATCTGTTCTGTAATAGCTTTGATAGATTCATAAGAGTTTTTGCCCTTTTCTGGAGGTGCTAATAGATTAATATAGTCAATTACAATCGCATCAGGCTTAATACCCTTCTTTACCAAGCGATCAATATATGCTTTAATCTGCATAGGAGTTACGCTCTGTGGTGGAAACTCTTTAATCATGAGTTTAGCCTTTGTATGTGCTTTTTTATAAGAATCTATTCCGCTTTTAAGATCTTCTATCTGATTTGGAAGATTGGACATTGATATTTGTGTCAAATTAGCACTCATTCTCTTTGAATATACTTGTTCAGACATTTCTAATGAAATTAAAACTACAGTTTTATTTTGATTTAAAATATTAGAAGCAATATTTCCTAAAAAAATAGATTTTCCAACGTTTGTTACGCCATAAAACACATAAATAGCTCTACCTTCAGCCAAAAATCCACCACCAATCTTATCATCAACCCATTTCCAACCAGTAGAAATCGTTTTAGATACCTTTAAAAGCTCTTTACAATGCTCATCAGTAGATTCTAAGTAATCAAATCCCATTTTCTCAACTAAAGAGATTCCACAAGCCTTTTCAAAATCTTCTAAAATTTTTGCTGAATCGATTTCTCCAGATTGAACATCTACAGATGTTTTTATGACAGTATTTAAAACAGCTTTCTCTTTTAAAAACTTTTCAGTGTTTTTTAATAGAACATCCCTATCATATGTCTTATCCATATCAGAAAAACTATGAACAACATTCTTTAATGCTTGTTGTTTTTCTTGTTCTATTAAATGTACCTTTAATTCTGTTGTATTTGGTACTTTATTATAAGAGGAATAATATTGAATTAAAACTTCAAAGACGGTTTTAATGTCTTTGTTCTTAAAGTAAGAAGGTCGAGCATGTTCTATGATACTTTCAAGATAAATGGGATCTACAAGAGCATTGTAGATCACCATTTTTTCAAATAAATCCAAATTTAAAGGTAATGTTTTTTCCATCTAAATAGAAGTTATTACTATTTTCTAGTAATAGCAAACAAATTATTCTTCTCTTTTGAATTTTAATTCGGTTTGCAATTTTTCTTCTAAACCAGGAAGTATTTTACCCCAAACAGACACATCGTCTTTCCAATCTTTATAAAATCCCAATACTTCTTCTCCTAATGCATATCTATGTCCTTGTTTGTGGATTATCCCATAACCCTCTGCCATTTCAAGAAGACCAGAGTACTTTGAAATACCACTTCTAAAATTTAAATACATTTCACACTCCAAAAATGGGGGAACAAAACGATTTTTAGTAGTCAATGCCCTCATGGTAAGACCATTTACATCCTTAGAAAGAGGAGTGGTTTCGTCTGATGCGTTTTTATTGTCAGATTTACCAACTCTTTCTTGTTTTGTTGACATTTGAACAAGAACAGATGACATATAAAGAGGACCAGAACCTCCAGATTGGCTTTTAACTAGTGTTGGATACAATGCACCAGGATTATCATATGTATGATTAGTAAAAATAATAGGACAATTAGCCTTTGCTGCTGCGTGAGTAATTGCTCTAAGCATACTCTTTAATGCAACTGCTCTAGAACCCATATCTGCCGAATCTTTTCCGTCTGCTATTATCTTCGATTCTCTAGAAGAGATTAAATTACCAAGAGAATCGATAGCAATCATGATTTTTCCTTGTAATTTATTTTCAACAACAGATTTTAAAAAGCTTACCATTTGATTTCTACACTCTTCAATAATTTCAATAGGACAATGTTTTATTTTAGAAGGATCACACCCTAATGACTCTGCTGTGTCTTTGTCCAACGCATTTTCAGTATCAAAATATACAACATGCATTCCTTTTTTTTGAGCATTTGCCATAATTTTGTTTACCATTAAAGTTTTTCCACAAGCTTGTGGACCCGCAAATCCTATAATTCTCCCCATTGGGATTCCACCATACAAAGATCCAGAAATAATTGCATTAAGTGCCATGCACCCAGTGTCAATCCATTCTTTAACAGTTGATAGTGTGTTTTCATCTAAAAACTGTGCATCTGGATTTAAATCATCCAAGATTTTAAATGCATCTCTAACGTCTCCGCTAGAAATTGATTCTTCATTTTCGTTTTCGTTTTTCTTTTTAGCCATATAGATGATAGTAAAGCAAAAAACCCCAAAAGTCAAATAACTTTTGGGGTTTTGCTTTTTTTGTTAAAAATCTTTACTACTCGTCAAATAGATTGATTATAGGAGAATTTTCTGTATTTGCTGGTGCTTGTGTTTCACTAGGAGGGACGAATACATTTTTAGAATTAAACATCTGATCATATTGTGCCTTCAATCGGAAATCAAGAGCACTAATGTCAGATTCTGTGATATTAGCTTTTTTATAAAAATAACAAATATCTGCTTGTTTATCTCCCAAAAATTCTCTAAAGAAAATAGGCAAAAATTTAACAGACATTCTACCACTTTGATCTTGTTGTTCTACATTTAGAACAACCGGATTTGTGATGGCTAGGATATCATCATTTGATTTTTCTGTGTTTTGTACTCCCATAACTGTTCTACCAACAGTATCAAGGAATGTTATTAGTGTTTTTGTTGTTTCGCTCATATTGCTTTAATATATTACTATAAGTTTTTGAAATGTCAAGGTTGGTGTAAGTGCATTATATGTTCATGAGAACAAGAATTATTACATTCATGTTTTGGTTTATTCCAATTTAATGCTTCACTTGTATTAGGGAATATCTCTGAAAGACTTTTTTTAATATTTAATGCAATATCACGATGTTCTAGTTGCGTGTCTTCTTCTGTTCTAATATTTACATAATGAATCCAACTCCTAAGATTTCCAGTCATATAAATAGTTGTTTGTGTAGACAAGGGAAGTATCATTCTAGCACATTCTTTTGCTGCTCCATTATCAATTAGCTTTTTATACAAAGAAATGCCATTAAGAATATGATCTCTTATTTCAGTAGCATCTTCTTCTGAAATGTCTAACGGTTCTTCACTAGATTGTCTATTCTTTTCTGCTTGTTTTCTTATTACAATGGGTTCTATTTGTGTAGAAATACTATATCTCTGACTAAATTCTTGAAAACAAAAACTTCTATGTCTCAATATTTGTGCGGCAATTGCTCTAGAAGTTACAATTTCATATGTCAGAGATACTTGTTCAAAAGGAGACCAATGTTTATGATCGATTAAATACTTTAACAATCGCGGTGCTGTCTCAGTATTCATTTGATTATTAGGATTTGAAACCCTAGCAATATAGCTAATCAAATCTTCTGGTGTCAATATTCCTTCTATAACAGGATTCGTAATGCTTATTAATTTTAATTGCATATTGATATTATATACTAATTTCCTAATAAATCAAATAAATCAGTAGTTGTTTCTAATGTTATTTGAGGCATTGCCCATCCTATACAATCATAAAGACGTTGTACAGGAGGAATAACACTCTTATCAAACATTTTGGAATAGTTTACATTAAATATTGGAACTAATTCATTGGGAAAAACATCTATGAATGCCATTGCATTAAAATTAAATTTATTTTTATCAGGATAAAACCATTTTATTTTTATTCCACTACCAATAGCTTCATGTTTACTTGTTATTTCAAAATGTTCTAACATTTTATTAAAATAAATAGCACCTTTCGCATGTACAGGAGTACCTAAGCCAATTTTACCATCACTACGTATTTTCTTCTTTTGTTTTTCTATATCTGAAATCTTACTTCTAAAAGAAACGTCTGCTATAGGAAAACTACAAAATGATTGATATGCAGATTTTAAAATTTTATTAGACGATTCTTTATCTTGAGATAAAATTGCAGATTCAATAACATTTCTAATTAAATCCTTTGTAGGATCTGAAAAAGAAGATCTAACAACCTCAACACCCACATATTTAAATGGATCTTTAGGAGAAACACCTTCTAATTCTAGAACATGCATTATATATCTCTTCTTTTCCATAAAAACAGCAACATCACATATAGCTTCTTGTTTAAAGACAAATCGAGGATCGGTAGATTTCAATTCATCCTTTGCCCAATTAATAATTTCTTTATTCAAAAAATCACCAATGTCTTTAATGACTTCTCTAGCTTCTTTTGTTATATGATTATTGTCTACCAGCTTTACGTTTAAATAATCCAATATTGGTTGTACGGAAAAATAAGCACTATCAGTATCTCCGTATATGTATATGTCCTTTTTTTCGCAATTTAATCCCTTTTTTATAGCATAATCATATACAATTTCAGATGCTTGTTTAACAACAGATTGTCCAGTTAGCGTAATACTAGCGGCATGATCAATATCATAAAGAGGAGAATATTTCTGACCAAAAACACCATATATACTATTTAAAATAAGTTTATAAACATTTTGAATAGTATCTAAATCTAAAATCTTTTCTTCAAGTTTTGAAACTTCACTAGGATCCTTATGTTTCTTAATATCCTTTTTAAGAGAGATCATTTTGTTCTTTGCATTAACACGCTCCGAATATAAACGATCAATGAATTTAGGAACAACACCTTTAAATTTTTGTGTATATAACACATCATACTTCGACAAAGATATCTGTTCCTTTTTCAATAGTTTTTGAAATTTCTCCTCTTCTAAAATAACGGTTTTTCCATTGGAAAGTTTCAATGTATAATTTTTATCTTGTACGTTTATTATTCTTCCTATTTTAGTCTCTGGAGAGACATTTAAAGATATGATAGTGTTTGGATATAGACTATTTGCATCATAACTAACTACGGATTTGCTTAATCCTCTTTCTGGATCATGTACATACCCACCAACATACTCAGAAACAATATCATCCGTCTTAAAGGTTGGCATTATCAAATTATCCATCAATCCTTGATGGGCAATTGCTCCAGTAATAAGAGATACCTTTCCCATTGATTGTTCAAATTGAATAAATCCCTTGTATGAAACATTTCTAATCAAATTTAGATACTTCAACTTCTTATCAAGTTTTACAAGAAGTCTTACGTCTTGTATATTATAATCAACAAATTTATTCCAATCAGTATCTGATAATGTAGATAAATTCGTTGCTCCAATATTAACTTTAGTTTCGCCAAGCTCATACTGTCCAATATAACCCAACGAATAAGATTCTCTATCATTTCTAGCAAATGTCTTATATGCTTCCATATAATCAATACAACTAAGACCTCTTATATACCACCGATTAATTTGTTTTCCAAACTTATCAGTTCCTACATTTTCTCTATAGTATATCTTATTAACGGGAGACAATCTAGCAGCATCTTCTTCTCCAAGAAGATTTATAAATCTAGTCATGATGTAAGGAATATCAAATCCACTAGAATTCCAACCAACTAACATATCTGGAGGTTCCTTTTCCCAAAAGGAAAGAAATCGTTGAATCAATTCAATCTCATTAGAACAATAAAAATATTTTATATTATCTTCTTTAGCGGTGTATTTCTTAGTTCCCCAAGTATAAAAGGTATTATCTAATGTGTTATAAATTGTTATTAGATTAATAGGATCTAATGCCTTTTCAGGAACAGGAAAGGCACCTGTAGAATAGGTTTCGATATCAAAAAAATATATCTTTAAAGGATTCTCACCAAAAGTTGGCTTGTCAATTTCATCTTTATAAGTGCTTAGAAGAAATTCTTGTTCACAAGAAATATTATGAAACAATCGTTTAATCGGAGTGTCATTTACATATTTGCTCCTTTCAAACTGATTCTTAAATGTTATCTTCTTTAAAGGAGTATCAAAAACAGATACAGCATTAGTTCCTTGAGTAGATTCTATATATAAATATGGCTCGTAACTAGTTTCTATCTTTATACGATTACCATATTCATCCCAAGTCCAAAGATGAATTAACTGATCTTTACCATCATAGTATATGTTTCTCCATGCCATATACCCAATATATTTTAAATTTCAGATAAAAGCAAGTATTTTATGCCTTTTGATCTGGATTTAATTTTATAAGATTAGGAGCAAGTGCATTTCTTTCCTTAGATCCCCATGCTGTTGTATATATTGCTTGATATTCATCAAGATGATCTTCTAACCACAATCCTTCGGTAAATTCTCTAGCTTCTTGAGATAATTTCATATATCGACTCACATCAGACGTGATATATTCCAACTGAGAAATTAAATCCTTTCCATTATCGAATTTAATTTTTGCATCACTATAAGTGCATAGATTTTGATATGCACCTGGCATTCCAAACGCACCTGCTTCTATCATTTTAATGTTGCTCTTAGATTTATTAAAAACATTGTCCAAAATAGGAGCAAACACCGCATTACATCCCGTATCATATAAACTCTTAGGAAGATCTAATAGAGGTGACCAATCAACATACTCCATTTCTCCATTTTCAATGAATGGTTTGATTGCTAAAGGATAACAACCCTTCCAAACAAATTTAAATTTCTTTCTAGCCTTTATAATTTCATCTACAACATGCGAGAAGTCATCTTGCATACCAGTTTTATTGGTAACATCTACATGTGTTCCTGATCCTGCATATAAAATTCTAGGACGTTTTTTATTTTTATCATATAATTTTTCTATACGATCTTTGTGATAATACCTATCAAGCCAAAACTTAGGTGCATAATTCGGAATTACTGTAATATTTTTGTTTCCAGTCTTGTTTATATAATATTCTTTCATATAAGGACAAGTAACAGTAATCTCATCAACAATCCCCATAATATTTAAAATATTATCTACAATAGTTTGTTCCACAAACGCTTCTTTACATCTGTTATAATCAGGAATATCGTCTTTGAAGACGATATCATCGACTTCATAAATTAGTCTATAACCAAATTGTGATTTTGCTTTATGCAATTCCATTACAAATGCTGCTTGTGCAGTTGTTGCTTGTCTTTGCATTCGTATTGCTTTAATGTTTTGATAAAACCTAAGATCCAATACCATGCAAGTCAATCCGCTAATAACCGATTTATTATATGAATTTAAACAAAATTCTGGCCATATCATTCTCCAAAATCCACATCCACCATAATCAGCATAGTAGTTTATACTTCTCGGAAGATTTTCTTCTGGCATTTGAACAGGTTTTTGCTTAGGAACACTTACAACTACATTTTCCACATAAGCATATTTTGGAATTCCTGCTGGAATTCCATGTGGAGGATTTGGAATTCCCGAAGAAAGTGCTTTATATTGATAGACAATATTTTCACTAATAGGAACTTCTGTCTTGGATTCAATAGCAGAAGGATTTTTAATCTTTATCATATAATTTTATAATATACTAACAAACATTTAAATAAAAATCAAGTAACTATAAACGTAGTTCCGTTTTTCTTTTCTAATAAAATTGTATTTGTGAATGTCATAGACGAAGCGGTTTTATTATGTGAAATTATGTATATAGTTTCTTGAGTCTTTTCAACTCTATCTTTTAAAATATCCATAACATTAAAAACTCCAGATTCGTCTAAAGCAGAATCAAATAACTCATCGTACATACTAATATTAAAAGAAACACCAGTCTGAAGTTTTAATATGTCTTGAAACATGAATAATATTGCAATATCTATACGTTTTCTTTCTCCACCACTAAAATTAAAATATGAACATTCCTTTCCGTTAGAGTTGTATATAGTTTCTTCAAATAATTCATTAAATTCACAAGTACATGGAGCATTTAGTGTTTTTAAATAAAAATTAAGTTGAGAATTCAACACAGAAAGCATTTTTTTAACAATATATGACTTCACACCCTCTTCAGAAACTACAAATTTAGCAGTTTCTAAAATTAAAAGTTGTTTTTGAAGTTTTTGTATTTTATCTTCACTTTCTTTTATTTCCTTTTTAACATTTTCTATAAGATCATCCACATTATCTTTAGAATTTTCAATTTCTTCTATGTCTTTAAGTAATTCTTCGTTTTTATCCTTTAAATGATAAATTTCTTTTGAATCTACTAGTAGTTGTTGAATTTCTTTATTTAAATTTTCAACTTCAAACTTATTAGAAGATATTGCAGTCTTTAATGTACGCTTTTTATCAGCAAACGTAGAAATTTTTTTGTTTATTTTTTCGTTTTTGTCTAAATTTGTTGATAATTTTTCGCTTAAATCATTAATATCTATGCAAATATCATCATTTTCATACTTTTTTTTACATGTCGGGCAAGTACCTTCCTTCTTTTTAGCTTCAGAAATACGTTCTTTTATATTTTTAATCTCAAAATCAGATTCCAACTGATCTTTGAACAACTTTTGCAGTTCATTTTCTATTTTTAACAATCCATCTTCTAATTTTAGAGTAGAGTTTTCCTTCGATATTATAAAATCTCTTTTTTCTTGTATTTTAATTTCTATAGAGCTATTATCTATATACAAATCAATCTTTTTAGTATTATCTAGTATCTTATTTTTTAAACTTTCAATCTTTTGTGTTTTTATTTCTTTATTTTTCTCAATTTGATTCTGATAAAGACTTAAATTTTTATTTTGAGTAGAAAAAACGGATCCTAAAATATCATTTTCCTTTTTATATTCATTATAATCCGCTCTAGTCTTCAATAACATCTGACCAAAAATGCCTAGATTCAAAATACCCTCCACAAATTTCCTCTTATCTATTTTTTTCTGAGCCATGAATGGTAATGTATTGTTTGCAGTCATTATAACTGCATTCTGAAACACCTCTTCATTTGCTCCTATAAGCTCTTTAATAAGCTCATCAGTCTTTGGCATAGTAGAGAGAGTTATATCATTACCATCTTCTAATAATACGATTTTAGTGGGTTCTAATGATCTTGTTAATTTATATTTCTTTGATTTATTGTTTATTTCTATAATAAACTCCATAACAACAACACAATTTTTGTCTGTTTGATTATGGATTACCTTATCTTTTTTAATATCTCTTATAGTAGAACCAAACAAACACCAATAAACAGATTCTACAAGAGAACTTTTACCAACTCCGTTTCTCCCGCCTTTATCACTGTTTATTCCTGTTATTAGAGATATTCCACTATCAAAATCCAATTCTATTGATTTATCTCCAATAGATAAAAAATTTTTAATAGAAATTTTCTTAAAAATAACTTTTTTCACATTTAAAGTATATAACAACTTTAAATAAAATCAATCTAACAAAAATTTATTTTCCCAATAAAAAGTTTCATTTGGATATGAATTGATATCTTTTAATTCTCTTTTCATAGGCATACCAAACATACCTTCTATTCCAGAATCTGTATTAGAATATTTTTTATTAAAAATAAAATCTCTATTATATGCAGTATAATGCATAATTCCAGATTTAACTCCTTCTACCTTACTACCATCATGATAGTTTACTATAAAAGGCATTTCTGTTTTGTAAATACATTTACCAGACGATTGTATTCTCCAAAACATATCAGTATCTTCTTCCCCTATTCCCAATAAACGTTCTTCAAACCAACCAACTTTTGCTATTAGTTTTCTATTTACAAAATAATGAGACCAAGAACCATTTATCGCACATATATTTTCTTCGGAATCTTGTTTTGAAACATTTTCTAAAGCTTCAAATGAAAATCCTTCTGAAATAATCACATCATCATTTAAAATAAAATTCCAATCACACGGACTTGTTATTAAAAGAGTATTCCATAGTTTAGATAGACTTCTAAATTCTGGAAACATAGAAATCATACAATTTTTAGTATTTGCTGCTAATTGTAAAATATCTTTGCGATAATTTTCATCAAACGGACATTTATATTCTCCATTAACTGCCAAAACAATTGGCCAATCTCCCTTACTTCTTATAAAATTAACAAGAGATTGTACTCTTTTTAATCGAGCTTTAAATGTTGTTATTCCTATTGCGAAACTCATAATAATTGTTCAATACAGAGTCCAATCGTTGAATAGTAGTGTGATTGTTCAAGACTTTTTGATATCCATTATTTGCTATTCTTAATCTTTCCTTTTCATTCTTAGAATAATAATTTATTTTATCTATAGCATCTTCCAAACTATCATAATAAACTATATCTTCACCATCTTTAAAAAGAAGCTCTAATCCTCTATCTTCTGATAATCTATCTGTTATAACCATTCTATTACAATACATTCCTTCAAATATTCTTCTTGTAACTTCTTTGTATCTGCTATTTTGGATTACAATCTTTCCACTACTCAATATATCTCTTTGAAGTATATTAAAATCTCTTTTATTTGAAAATCTATTACCTAAAACGTTTTTAATTTGATCTAAAAATGGAGTATCACCATCCCCTCTAGTACTAACTAAATCAAAAGACGGTTTTATATCGATATTTTCTACTCCATCAATTGCATCTGCAAAATGAGTCCAATATATAGCATTTATTTCATGTTTCTTATATTCATTTAAAGAAACTAAATCTGGAGTCAGTACTAAATCAAATTTGTATGCTTTTGAATAGTTGTTATTAAATCGTTGTGGATCATCACCAGCTTCTAATACGGTATATATGTTTGGAAAATACTGTTTATCTAATAATGGATGATCAAATTCACCATAATCCATATGAAAAAGAATATCTGGTTTATATTCTCCACTTTGAATATGTTGATATAAAGCAGTTAATCCTGCTGATGTATATCTTTTATTCTTATCATACAAAGAATATATTCTACATTTTATATTTCTTTTTCTACACTCATTTACTATAGAAAGCGGAGTTGACCACTTTTCATCGGGCATCCAAGCAAATAAAAACGCTATATTTAAATTATTTTCCATCTAATCGATCATGGCAAAATAAGCCATCTCCTGTTATTACACTAAATTCTTGAGAAGTCCACCAAGAAGTTGCTGCGGTTTCAATATCTGTATTATCTATACAAAATTTAGGTATTATATGTTCTTTATAAAATTCTTTTCTCCAAATGCAAGGATTATTTGTAAAATTTGCATTTTCAGATTTAAATTTATACCAAACAGGAGATTCATTTATCATCTCACAATGTTCAGGGAAGTCTTTATGTGGATTTTCTCTCCAGTGTGTACATTCTCCTAAATGAGTCATGCATTTATGTTCTTGTCCCGAAAGCCATCTTGAATACAAAGGATTTCCTGGAGATTTTCTACTTCTAAGTCTAGCAACGTCTGCTACTTTTCTATGAATTAAATCTGTTCCTGTTTTTAAGATGTCATTAATTTTATTAAAATCATCTTCTATAATAAAAAAATCATCTTCTAATAAAAGAATATTATCAGAACTGCAATTTTCTACTAGATATTTAAAACCAGCAGCAATCCACTTATTAGAATCTGCAATATGACTTTCTATATTAAATTGTTTTATGACATCTTCAGTTTCTTTTGTAACTGAAGATGGATTTACATATACTAGTATTTGATTGAATAGAGTATTAACATTTTTTGTAAAAATATTTTCTAATGTTCTTTTTAGAGTTTTAGGAGCATTATATGTTAATATTCCTAGTGTTAAATTATTCATATTATTGCTTACTTAAAGGAGTAGTGCTTATCTTGTCGTTGTAAACATATGTATGCAAAACTTTATCTACATGGATTTCTGTCTTAGCTTCTTTTACGAGTTGTTCTGCCCAAAACCAATCCTCTGAGTAGTTTTTATCTGTAAATTTATACTTTTTACCTATAGAAGACTTCCATGCACATACATGAAATGGTTTTCTATCAATAACACCACCAGGATAATACTCTTGATTTACTTTATTTTTTAAAGAAAAATTTATTATAGAAGGGTGATTATCATTTACTAAACATTTTTGCTTAAAAGTAACAACATCTGGATTTGTTTTAATAGCTTCTAATATAGAAGATACATAATCATCTGAAATATCATCATCGTCATCAACGAATGCCATATACTTTCCTTTAGCTATTTCAACTAAAGCTTCTCTTTTCATTCCTATAGATCGTTTTTTATTATCTAATAATATAACATGTTCAACCCTTTTATCTCCTATTTGTTTTTCTATTTTTTCTAAAAGAGGTTTTAAATGAGAGTCTATTCTTTCAGGAACAGAAGGTGTTAATATAGAAAACAAAGGTTCATTTAAATCTAAATCAAAATTTCTTTCTTTTCTTTCATAATAAGTTACTTTATCTATATTAAAGTATGATTCATTTCTAACATAAAGTTCATCGTAATTTGTTTTTTGGTAAACTGGATGTTGATGCTCTATAATAATTTTATCAGAACGATATATTCTCTTTAATTGTGTTGCTACATCTGTATGTTCGTTATCACACCAAAGACTAACATAATCGGGATGATATATATAATTAAATCTATCAAAATACTTTTTACCTAAAATAGAAAGTGTGTTTATGTTATTTTGTCCTCCATCACTATACCATAAAGCACCATCCATATCTCTAAAATATTCATTCATGTCACTACGGATAATATCATCATATCCCTTAATAATGGGTATTTGATCATCTGAAGCTAACATAACGATATCCCAACCGTTGATTTTATCCAAATCAGCATTACATGCTTGTATTTTTGTTTTATTAGATCCAAAAAAATAAGCAATTTTTATACGATTTTTATATTCGTTTAATTTATCAATGATTGCTTTATTATTCATCGATATATCATCATGATCTAATGAAATAACAAATCCTATCTTAGATAGATTTGTTGCCATTTCAACATATTTGTCTAAAACGGAAAAAAATTTATCTGGTCTTCCTCTTGTTGGAAATTTTATTAATAATCTTAAATCGGTGTATAGCATATTAGTGTCCCCTCGATGGATAGTAAAAATAAATCGGCCCTTTAATGTAAACTTCTGTTTTTAATTTTCCCTTAAGAGCTTCTGAAAAAACTTTATCTTCTTGCCAAGATTGATCTGGAAATTTTGTATCTAGTGCAATCTCTCTTTTAATTGGATTTAAATGATTAGGACATCTATAATATATATCATCCTTTTCAAACCAGTCTTGATATTGAATAGAATGTATAAATTTTTTGGGACCAACATTTCTTATTGTTATGATACCTTCTATACCACAACAATCTGGATTTTGTTTTATTGCTTCTAGAATACCAAATACATAAAAAGGAGATACCATATCATCATCATCTACAAAAACAACATAGTCTCCTTTTGCTGCTTCTAATAATTCATTTCTCTTTGCTCCTATAGTTTTTTCTCCACTATCACAAACAGCAAGCATTTCTACAGAACTATTTGCTTGTGTTTTTAAAACTCTTGCTAGATTTTCAAAAACAGGCATTCTTTGTTTTAAGGTTACAGTTAATATTGAAAGTTTTTTACTCATAATTATTTTAAAAATACATCATTGAAAATTTTAATAACATTTTCAGAATTATAAAAATCATAAGAATTATAATTTAAACAATTGTCTATTTTATAATTCAATAACAAATCAATTAATTCATCTTTATCTTTATATGTAATCGCATTATTCCCCAACATATCTAAATGTGCTTTTTCATTAGATTCACTCCATGTTAGAACTGGTTTATTACAAGATGAAAATTCGGCTACAGATAAACCAAAAGTTTCTCCTCGTTTTCTAGCGTGAATCATCGCATCGCATGCTGCTATAAATGAATACTTTTCCTTTTCTTCATAAACAGGATAAAAATAACTAATTCTAGGATGTTCATAAAATGCTTTGGTATTACAAAATATAAAATATATATTATTATTTTGATTTACAATTTCTTTTATAGTTTCTTGTACAAATTCTATATTAAATTCATTATAACTTCCTATTCTACCAAAAACTTTTGCATCTAATGGAATTTCATTTTGTTCTCTAAATTCTTTTTTCAATTCACATAAATCAAAATTTGGTTTATTTATAATATGAGGAATAAATGGTATTTCATTAGAAGAACAATGTTCAGACAACCAACTAGAAACAAAAGCATACTTATCACCATGTTTATTATTAGGATGTTGCGGAAAAACTGCATGTATTAAATTTTTTGCTTTTTTAGACAAAAATCCATTTGGTTCTCCAGATTTTATCTGATAAAAGTAATCAATGTTATTTTTATTTATAAATTCTTCCAATTCTGAAGAAGATTTTCCCAATATAGTTGGATATCTATCCTTAACAATATGAAATGCATCATCTATAGTTTTTTTAAAAACAGATTCTGACAAATGAGATTCAAAAGAAGAGTCTATTTTTTTATTAAAAGCCAAGAAAGACTTATTTCCTAAATATTTCTCATTAGCATCTGCATAATCCAAAACTGCTTTTGTTGTTCCTGCCAATGAGAACATATTATCATAAAATAAAATATTTGCCATAATTAAAAATCCACCAATATGTGTTTGTATTTATTTTCAATTATTTTAATGTCAATAGTTTTAACAAAAGACAAACAATTAGAAATTCCGTCGGATTTATGATAGTCTTTTTCCAACAATCCTTCAGAAAATTTCTTAAATCTCAATCCATTTTTTTCATGTAATTGATTTTCTAATGGATCAGATAGTCTATGTATATGAGGAACAGAATAAAAAGCACCTAACTGACTCTTGTATGGTGTTAAGTTTTCTATCTCGCATCTTTTATATAGATCATCATCTTCTTTTCCCCATCCAACAAACTCATTACTATATCCATTAACAGTTAAAAGGTGTTCTTTGTTAAAAAGAATAACGCCACCCATTATTTTATCGGGTATATTTATGTAATTAAACTGACTACAATGAGTACTCATGTGAGTAGGCATGACAGGGAAGCTATAATCTGAAAATTCTGGAATAAGATCTACATCATGAAAGCAAAAATAATCTGAATTTTTGCTTGAATTGCAAAATCCAATATTATTCAACAATCCCTTATTGAAAGGATTGTTGTTTGATTGTTCTACTACAATAATCTCAAAGTCCTCTACTTGTTTTGAAACATACTCGGTAAGAGAGGGAATTATTTTATCCAATGCTTCCCTTCTATTCCTATACGGAATTATAATGGACAATTTTTTTCCTTTATTTACTAGTTTTTTTCTACTATATCTACTTTGTAATATTGCCAATTTTTGATTTAAAGTCCTTAAATCATCTTCTTCTATGTTTATAGTAAAACTACCCCATTTTTTTATCCAATAATCAGATGATAAATTGACATTCTTAACATAATTTTCTCTATTTGAAATAGTTGAATTATCAACACTTCCTTCTACAATATCTAGATATTTATCACTGTTTAAAATATCTGGAAAATACCAAAAAGGAGGAGCAACATTGTTTCTTGTTAACGTATATGTGAAATCAATGTGTTCGTATGCATTAATATAATTTTCATCAAAAAATCCTAGCTTTTTAACTAGAGTTGCATTTATATACATGAATGCACCTTTGGGATTGTGATAAAATCCTATATCAATTCCATTAGAATGTTTTAAAACATATTTTAATGTTTCTTCATTTTTTTGAATCTTTGCAAAACATAAATGATGTATCCCAGTGGTGTTTGCAGCTTTTATATATTCATCAAAAACATTAGGATCTTTGATTATAATATCATCTTCAATTAAAAATACATGTTCGCAATCATACTGTTCTATTATTTTTTTTAAAATAATGTTTTTTGAAATGGATACGCCTAATTGTTTATTATTTTTTACTACACAATCACCATCTTGATCTTTAACATACGAAAAAGCACCATCATTAACAATAACCAAACAATCTATGCGATCTTTAGGTATAGATTCTAATACTTGTTGGTAATATTCTGGTCTATTATAGGTTAATATCCCTACTCCTATTTTTCTGCGTGATTTTTCCATATTTCTTGCAAATTTTTAACAACTTCTTCTTCTGAGTAATCATTCTCAGCGGGGCCTCTTCCTTGAACAACTGCAAATTTATTTTTTTCAACAAATTTATCATGATTTGATAAAAAGTTTTTTATGAAGTCTTCTTCGGATCTTATTTTACTTTGTTGATGATCTGGAACAATATCCTTAAGACAATTCTCCGATCCTTGTACGTCCGCAAACCATCTAAAAGGAGGGTGATAGCCAGCTTTTATGATTTGGTAGGTATGATCAACGTGTTCTAAAGCATTATAAAACTGCTCATCCATTATCCCTACTGTATTTAAAACATCAATATGATAATAACTAAAGGCACCTAGAATATTTGGGTATAAAACAATTTTTGTTTCATCGGGATAGTTAATAATTCTTCTTGTGATGGGTTCATTTACCAAATTTCTATTATGATTACCATGAAGTCCGAAATTTAAATGTTTTATTCCTGTATTTTTAACAGCATTGATATATAGACTAAAAACATTAGAGTCTAACATTTCAATATCATCTTCCATTAAAAATATATGTTCACACTCAGCAGCAATAAGAGTTTTTAAAGCATAATTCTTAGCTTTACCTACTCCTTGTTTCCCTTCTGGTGTAAAAAATACATTAACATCATTCAAAAAGGATATTTCATTTTTGTCTTTTCTTATTGAGTCTAATGTGTCATCAATAACAACAAAATTAAATTCTTCTTTATTAAAGTTTTTTGTCTGTTCCAATATAGATGATACACTTTTTTCTAAAAAGTGATATCTATCACATGTAATAAGTCCCAATCCTATTTTATTTTTTTGCATAATTTTTTTGAAGTGTTTGTAATGAAGTCAATAATTGATCTTGCGTTACTCCTGCGGGATCATTCTGACCTGGTATGTATTTATTGTTGTGGAAGAAATATGCATATGACATAGAAACACTATTATCTTTGTCTGGAATGTCTTTAAATCCTATTTTTCTAATTGGATTATAAGATTTTTTAAATCCACTACCAATAGTAGGATTATAGTTTGCTGGTGTATATACTCCTTTTTTTCTTAATTTATTAATATAATCAAGAACGTCTAAATCCTTTGTGTTAAAGAATCTTTCATCAAAATAACCATTATTAGTTATAATTCCAGATACCAAAAACATAAATTCACTGTTTAATTCTGGAGATGCATATAATGTTAATCCACTATCCTCATCTTCTAGTGGTAGACTATTCTTTCCATCACCTAAAAGAAACCAAGTTCCAAATACTTCGGCAGTTTTTATTGTTTTTTCAAATACATTCGGATCTTCTACTATTTGATTAGAATGGATGATAAAAAAATATTTATATCCCTTCATTCTAAATTGAGAAATCAACCAATTCCTAAGTGTTGCCATAGGAACTGATTTATATTTCCTATAATTGTCACCAACTTGTTTATTTTCCGTTGCAGAAACAATAAAAGTATTCGGTTTTAACTCTTCTGGTATAACCGAATAGCATACATCCAAATCTTCTTGTTCATAAATATCAATGATTCCAATTCCTATTTCATTTTTCATGTTGTTAAATCCTTATATACGTTTGTTAAATATTCAATTACACTTGCTTTGTGTTCTACATCAATGGCCGTTACAAACTCTTCGATGTTTTTTTCCATGTCTATTAAATTATAGTCTATCTTTTCTGTATTTTCAACTGTCTTTTCAATGTTTGATTTATAATCAATTCTAAAAGACTTTGGATTCAATTTTTGTATACTAGCACTTAATATATCTATCTTTTCATTAGAAATTTCGTCATCTATTGTTAAAGATATTAAATTATTAGGAACATTTTTATGTAAAAACACTGAATCTTGTGTTTTGTTTTTTAATTTAGTTAAATCTAATTTAATATGCTTAGGAGAAATATCATTTTTTATAAAAATCAATTCTTCCGTTTCGATATTGAATGTATATGCTCCCCTTTCGTCTCCAGAATCACCAAAATTATGTTCAAAAGGACTTCCAACATATACAATTCGTCCTTTTGAATACTTTCTATCATCTTTTTTATGAAAGTGACCAGAAAAAACTAAAGGTGCTTTATTTAATATGTTAGAAGATTCAAATCCATGATCACACACCTTGGTTCCATTCATATAAAAACTTTGAATTTCAAAATGACCAAAACATATATCAGTTTTAGGAATATCTTCTATTGCAGTTCCCCAAGGAATCAAAGATAACGTTTTATTTGAACTTTTAATTATTAGTGGCCCCTTATCTATAATTGTAATATTCTTCCACCCCTTCAATATGCTAATGGAATTTACCGTAGAGTTTTCTTTATAAAAACTATCGTGATTTCCAGTGGATATATAGATATTAAAATCCTTTAATATTTCAAAAAATTCATTAGCAACAGAAATTGTATTAACACCAATCTCACTTCTGTTATGGAATATATCACCTGGTATTATAATATCACTTATACCCAATGAGTTATATTTATCACTAATCCATTTGGCAAAATCCAAAACAATTTCATGCCACATAGAACTATTTTGACCAAGTCCTATGTGAATATCAGAAAATATTCCTATGTTTTTATTTTTAATCACAAATCAGTATGCGTTGTTTTGTTTTTATTGTTTTTTACAATATTACTATAACCTTCAGTAAACATCAAAAATTCATTTTTATATTTTTCATGAGTTTCGTGTATGTGTTTTTCTTTTTTAATCCTATTTCTAAATGCATTGAATGCTATTCTAGTAAAATAAGAAAAGGGATTAGTACCCTTTACATGATTATACTTTTTAGACATCAATGCCTTAAACATTCTTATAACACCATCACCAACCATTTCTTCTCTGTATGAATAATTGATAAAATTAGGAGCATAACTTAATTTATGTGCAATTTTATTAACCATTTGAGCTAATTTATCAGTCAATATATTTGATTCATAATATGATATGATTTCAGTATCAAATTCTTTAGGATCTACATAAAACTTTTCTTTGTCGGCTTTCTTTTTATTTTTAGGTTTTTTATCATAATCTATTTTAAATTCCTCTTCATCATAAGACTCTTCATCTTCTTTTGAATCGTCTTCTTTTGATTCTTCGTCATCAACAAATCCAATATCTAATCCTAGAAGTTCTGCTTCTTCTGCGGTATAGTGGATTTCATCAGTTTCTTTACTTTTTTTACGATATTTTTTTTTCGGTGTATTCATATTTTTCTAAATTGTATAATTTTTTACGTTCTATTAAATGCAATCTTCCATATTTGGTATTGTCCGCAACATCAAATATATTAGCCATGCTTTTAGTTGGATGTAATCTAAGTGCTCTTCCTATAGATTGCATGATTTTAATCTTAGCTTTGCCAGCAGATGCAAAAATAATGTTGTGAAGATTTGGAATGTTAATTCCAGTGCTAAAAATTTTTGAAATCGCAATTATTATAACATCACTACGATCATTCATAAATGATCTTATGTTTTCACGGTCTTCTATTTCAGTTGAACCTCTTATAAAATAGATAGGTCTTGTAGAATCACATATTTTTCTAATAGTTTCTTCTAATATTTCTCCATGTGATATCCTATCAACCATGATTAACGTATTATTTGTTAATTTATCGGAAAGATTACAAATAATTTCATTCCTTCTTGTATTTTCTATTAAAAATTCTAACTCACTCTCATATGCAGCAGATGGATTTATGGATGTTACTGCTTTTGGTCTTGTATTATGTTGTACATTTAAGATAATTATTTTGAAATTAGATATATATTCTTGATTTCTTAGTGTTAATGTCTTTTGTTCAAATGTTATTGGTCCTAATTTTCCAATTATATTCCACTGATCGATTTTTGAGGTTGGCATTGTGCCTGTAAATCCAAATCTATGAGGAGTTGTTACTAGTTTTAACAATTTATTAATCTCATTTCCTCTTCTAAGTGAATGACATTCATCCATTAATAACAATTTTACATCAGATAATATAGATACATCTGTCTTATCACTCATTAACATCTGTGTTCCTGCTACAATTATTCTAGCAGAAGAATCTAATTTGTTTTTTCCAGACCATTTAGTTACTTCTTTCAGTCCATATGATATAAAATCATCGGCAGTTTGTTCTACAAGTTGTATAGAAGGTACAGTTACTAATACCAAAGCATCTGGATCATTTAAAGTTGCCCGTGTACTTTCTATCAAACCAGCACATATAAGAGTTTTACCACCAGCAGTTGGAATAACTGTAATTCCTCTTCCTTGTTTTATGGCGGCTATGATAGATTTTTCTTGATAATCTCTAAACTCAAAAGCTAAAGATGTTATAGTAGGATTTTCAAAACCACATGAAAATTGTTTCCTAATTTCATCTGAAATATTAAAAATATAATTATTTTCTTCCAATAACTTTATTATTTCTCCAGTTAATCCAATATCAAACTTTCCTCCAGGTGTTATACAATATAAACGACTAGGAATGTATGGAACATTTTTTCTATATGCAGGATTTGCTATAGAAAAATATTCACGGATGATATTTAACGTATTTGAATCTGTTAATATCTGTCCGTTTTGTTTTACTAGAGTTAGTTCTACCATCAAGTCATTTCCATTTTAGAGATATCTACTATATTTTTTAAATCATATGTCATGCTTTTAAAAATTTGTTCGACTCTTTCAAGATATTCGATCATAAGATCCACATCTTCTATTTCTTGTGTTATTTTTTTAATTCCGTCAGAATTTTCAACTTTAGACATTAAACTTGCCTTCGGAAGACCAGTAGGTATGCCTTTTTCTTCTAAAGTCTTAACAACTTCTTCTTTTAAAAGTTTTTTTCTTCTCTCCAACTCATTTTTTGTTCTTTTGTGTTGGATTAATCTAGCAACCCACTTGTGTCTAGTTGCCGGATGCATCATTTGACGATCTAATAGATTTATTTGATCTATTTTTGTATCTTCATCAATTTCTTCTTTATATTTTAAGAAAATATCCATAATGGCATTAAATATTATACAACTATACTATATGTTAAACAATTTTCAAGCGTTAGTTAATAATATTTTAGAAAATATGAATGCTGCTGGAACAGGGGGATCATTAGGTACTCCACAAGAACCAGTATACAATCCACCCTCTAATGTAAATAACAGTGATTCTATGGCAAGAGGAGATGCTAGATATGTTTATGGTGGATTTTCTAAAAAAGGTAAAAATAAATCTAAAAAGAAAAACAAATCATTAATTATCAGAAGAAATCTTCAAAGAAAGGCATTATAATGGATTTCGGTCATTGGTTTTTACTTGAAAATGTTATTATAACAGAAGAAACATTTGGTTTTATTTATGAAATAACAAATAATATCAATAATAAAAAATATATTGGAAAAAAACAATGCCAATCGAAGATAAAAAGAAAACCATTAAAGGGAAAAACAAGAAATCGAATAGATTTTAAAGAATCTGATTGGAAATCATATACAAGTTCTTCAAATGTTCTTAACGAAGACATACTAAAACACGGAAAAGAAAATTTTACATTTAAAATACTTAAAACTTGTGGTTCTAAATGGGAATTAGCATACGAAGAAATCAAAGAACAGATTAGTAGAGACGTTTTATTAAGTGATGATTACTATAATGGTATAATAAATGTTAGAATAGGTACTCCTCCTAAAAATCTTAAAAGAAACTAGTATTGGAATTTTTGTACTTAAAAAGTAAATATTAAAAATGAACAATTCTGCTGGTTGTATATATTGTGGATCTGAATCTTATGGTAAAGGGTGTATATATTCACCTACAGATACTCATGTACATATAAACGCATCTGGTTGTATATATTGTGGTTCAGAATCACGTGGTGGTGGATGTTGTCATAATCCTTATGGAAATACACATGTAAGAGGTGTAGAATTTTTAAATAAATCAGCAGTACAAGCCGAAAAAGCTGCTGTTTTAACATATGTTTTAAACATGGCTAGTTCTATTTTAATAGAAGGTCAAACATATACATCTCCTTTAGATCGATTATATAAAAGAGTATCTTACATGATTGCTTCTATTGCAGAACCATTATTGGAGACATTTTCTTTTCAAGAAGCCCCAACATACAAAAACTTGTCAAAAAAAGATTTAATAAAAACAGTTGAATTTAAAAACAAATTTAAAAAACAACTTTCAGAATTTTCGCAAACAATATCGGAAGCTTCTTTAGCTTTACCTAAAGAAATAGTTGAAAACGCATTGATAGATGCTATAGTCGATATGGATGTCAGAAAAATCAAAAATTAAAGATTTTTTAATATATTATATATCGCAAAGAGTAATAATATTTCCTATAAATGAATATCTTCCTATAATTACTAAAAATATTATAAGAGATTTTGATGAATGGGATCTACTTAAAGATAAACTAATTACACAAAAAGAAAAATACTTTAAATTTTTCTTAGAAAAAGAACTTGACAAACTACTAGAAAGCTTTATACTAATCTTTAGAGATTTAAATATTAAGATATTCACTATATATAAAGAAGATATTATAATAAATTCTGAATATAGTAAATATTTTATGAATTATAGTGAATTTGGTAAAAATATTAAAACTATAATAAAAAAGAAAACAAAATATTTTAAAGAAATTAAGAATCCTTTATTATTTAATAATACTGAAGGATATTATAAATCTATAAGACTAGGAGTCCCTAGTGGAGAAGATTTAGAATTCTTTTCTAAAAATTTTAAATATTAATCAATTATAATAATATTTTAGGATAAATAATATCAAATGAGCAAATTTTTAAAACTATTACATTCTGTGCTAAATGAAGAAGATTTAAATAATACAGAAGAACCTTCAATTGAGCCATCTGAAATGGATTCTAAAATACCTTCCGCTTTACCAGAACCTAAAGATGTTGTTTTAGACGTTATTAAGTATAAAACACTTTTAAAAGCTTTAAAGGATGCTTTGTACAAATCTTCTTCTGATAATCTTGAAGATCAAAGAGAATTATCAAATATAAATCTAGATACAGATGATTTGTCTTCATTAAAAAAAGTTGAAGACACTTTAATGGTAATTTTAAATCAAAATAGTTCCATTCCTAGATCAGAATAACTTGATTTTTTTAAAACTTATGTTAGATTTCAAATAGTGAACAACTATTCAATTGAAAATTTAACACAAGAACAATATAAGCTAATAATGGAAGCCATATTGTTTTCCACATGTCCATTCATAGATTCCTCTTGGTATCGTGATGATGTTGAAAATCTAAGAGAAATTCTCATAGAAATGAGAAAAAAACATCCTTCGATATTAATAGAAAATGTTTCTATACACAAAGAATACGAAGATCATGATCTTTTTTCAAAAGAAATGGTTGACTTTTTCCCAGAAATAATTAATACTATTGTTTTATGAAAATAGCAATCTCAGGAACACACTGCACGGGAAAATCTACATATGTTAAAGATTTTTTGAAAAAATGGACTTCGTATACAACACCAGCTACTACATATAGAGATTTCATAAAAGATAAAGAACTTCCACACTCTAAAAATGGAACAGAAGATAGTCAGATGGCTATTTTAGAGGCACTAGTGAAAGAATCTAGTCAATATACAAGAAAAGATAATGTTATTTTTGATAGATGTATTGTTGATAACTTAGCATATTCTTCTTGGCTTTTTTTAAATGGAAAAGTTTCTGAAAAGTTTCTAGATCAATCTAGAATTATGGTGAGACGAGCATTGGAAGATTTTGATATAATCTTTTTTATACCATTAACAAGTGTTTCTCCGGTTGATTTCGTTAAAGACGATTTAAGAGATGATGATTTAGTATATAGGGATGAAATTGATAATATTTTTAAAACATTTGTTCAATCATATCGTCAACAAGATGGCCGAGTATTTCCTACTGATGATGGTCCCCCTGTAATTGAAATATTTGGTAATCCAGAAGAAAGAATAAAACTAACAGAACTTTATGTAGATGTTGATGGAAAACCGTTTGGTGAAGATGCGAGTTTGATTTCTGATATTTACATTCCTTAAAAATACTTCACAAAAGATAAGTAATAATTAAATATGAAATTTGATAACTTAGCCAACAATATAATTAGTGAAATGTTAGAAGAGGGCCGTACTGCAAAAAATTTAAAATATGCCAATATTTCAATTGATTCTGACAAGATGTTAGAAAAGTTAAATAGCGGAGACTTTGATGTTATTGTTAATTCTTGGTCGGGCAGTCCTAGATATGCAAATCTTTCGGAAGATTCTATTAAACAATTATTGTCTAGTGTTGTTGAAGGTATCAAAACAAGAAATCCTTCAGATTTTGATGAATTGCGAAATGCTGTTAATATGTCAGTTGATTCTGTATATAAAAACAAAGGAGATAGAAGGAAGACATATACCGATAGAATGACTAAGGCTGTAGTTAATCTTATTCTTCATGATGAGTATAATCTAGTAGTTCCTGGTGAAAACACTTCCGATATGCCAGAAGAAGAAGGCGAATCCGAGGAGATGACATCTTTAGAATCTGCTATTTATGAATTCGTGAAGCAATCTGATGTCGAAACTTCTTTGAGTGACGTAGAAGCACAATTTAACGATTCTAAAGAAGTTGTAGATTCTTTAATAAAAAAGGGATTGTTGCAAAAACAAGGGAATACTCTATCCGTTAAAGAAGATGATGGTTCATTTACACCAACACTAGAGATTGATGATGCCGATTCTGAGTTTGAAGACCCACTAGAAGCTGATGAGGATATAAAATCTACATTTAAAAATTCTTTTAAAGATACATTTGATGATGATAGGGACAATGACTTAGACTCTGACAGAGATTATAGACCATATTGGGACAGATAAAATAATTTGTTGACATATTAGAAAAACTTTCATATAGTTTTTAGGTGGAAAATCTACCTTCTAATTATATTTTAGAGAAATTCTATACCTACAGTGGTAGTCCTTCGTATAATAGACATACGAGAGCTTATAATGCATCTTGTCCTGTTTGTAGGGAAGGAAAAAGTTGGTTGAAGAAGAAGCGACTATTTTATTACCCAGATACAAATAGCTTTTATTGTTTCAATTGTACTAAATCATGGAATTCCTATACTTGGTTGTATCAAGTAAGTGGAATGACAAGGGAAGAAATTTTTGCAGAGGTTCATTCTGGAAGTTTTTCTAGGGATATTTCTAGTGAAATATCAAATAACAAAAAAACATACACTAGTTCTATGGTTTTACCTCATGATTCTATAAATTTGTTAGATAATCAACAGCAAATTTTTTATGGAACCAATAAAAATTTTCAAAGTGCATTAGAATATATCTCTAGTAGAAAACTAGATACTGCCATAAATAAAAGCCGTTCTTATTTCATAAGTTTAACTGATAATTTTCACAGAAATAGATTATGTATTCCTTATTACGACTTTAATGGTAAGATAGTTTTTTATCAAACAAGAGCACTAGATGGAATTGAGCCAAGATATTTAGGAAAGTTTGGTTCTGATAAGTCTTTATTTGGAATTGATAGATTAGAACCTGAAATAGATGCTTTATTTCTATTTGAAGGTGCATTGGATGCTATTTTTGTTAGAAATGGACTAGGTGTAGCAGGTCTTACTCTAACAGACACACAAAACACACAATTGCAAAATTTTCCCTTCCATAAAAGAATCTGGGTTCTTGATAATCCAAAATTTGATCAAGCAGCAAAGGAAAATATAACTAAACTACTTTTAAATCGAGAATATGTCTTTAAATGGCCAGATGTTCCATTTAAAGATTTTAATGAGTGGGCAGTTGCCGATAATTTGACTGAAATTGATTATAAATTTGTTTTAGAAAATTTATATTAACCGATTTGTTCACTATCTCTTAGCTTTTTAGGAGCCATAATGATGAACGAGTTCAACACTTCTTTTAATTTTTCAATTTCACCAGCAATTCTTGTAATACTGTCTGATGCTTTTCTAGTTACGCCTCTTAAAAGACTCCCTGGTTTATCACTATCCGCTAATATTTTATGAAGGGATTGCGATGAAGGATCGTTTAAGAAACCAGCAAAATTATCTAATTTTGAAGACCACATTTTAATTTGTTTAACGCTTTCTGTTGAAATATTAGGATCTAATCCTTCGGTGTCGAAGTCTTGTGGATCTGTTTCTGCTTCTAATGAGCCTTCAAAATCAGCTTTAGTTTTTTCTGGTGAAAAATCTTCTGGAGAAGCAACATTTTTTCCATTATTTGTTGCAGCAACTACATCTTCTGTTGTTTCTTCGTCTTGTTCCTTTAATAAAGAACAATAGAAGCTGCGAATAAAAGGAATATCACATTCTGTTAATGTGCTATCATTTTTTATTATATTTTTAATGGAATTTTTCATAATTTTAAAACTTTATGTTGATTTGTGAGTCTCCTTGTGAGATAATATATTTATATTTACCTCTTATGATGTAAAAACAAACTAAATTATGAATAAAAAATATAAATTTGTAGTTGCAACTCCTTATTCCGAATCCGAATACTCTGAAAAATGTCAAATATCAGTTAGTCTTGATAAATTAGGACTAACTAATCAAACAACAGTCTTCTTTAACAACAAAGAAGGACTTAGCAAATTATACAATACCTTCATAACAGAAGAAAATAAAGGAACATGTGTTGTGTTTGTGCATCATGATGTCATTATTGATGATGTTTTTATTTTAGAAAAGCTACAAATGGCATTTGAGTCCTTTGATATAGTTGGATTGGCTGGTTCTAAACAATGTAATATAAGTTCTGATATCACCGCATGGCATTTGATGTCTCCTAGAGATGCTCATGTTGGTGAAGTTGCACATTCAAAAGACAAACAAACATGGACTACAGTATTCGGACCAACACCTAGTAGAGCACTTTTAATAGATGGTGTCTTTATTGCTGTTAATGTTGACAAATTACTAGAAACAAATACAAGATTCGATGAGGAATTTGAATTTCATCATTATGATTTAGCATTTTCTTTGATTGCAAATAGAAATAAAGTTAAAATTGGAGTTTATCCTATACGATGTACTCATTTTGGTCTAGGAGATAGCATGAATAGCACTAATTGGCATGATAGTAATGTTAAATTTAAGAAAAAATATTGTAAATGACAAAAAAACCATATAATGACAATCTTTTTGTGTATTTGGATTGGATTTTAAAGAAAAAAGGAAAGGAACCGTCTTGTGATGAAAATATTCCATATTCGTATATTACCAATCGTTGGTTGTCTATGGTTGATCCGGTAATAGCACAAATAGTTAATCAAACTACTAATAGATGGATTAAGGTTTCAGACATTTCTTCAAATAAAACATTTCTATCTAGATTTTATAGAAATGTTTTACCAAAAATGTTCAAAAAATATTCATACATAAAGAAATCACAAGAAAAAAAGGAAACTGACGAACATTTAAATTTTGCAAGAGTATTAGAAATCTCCTCTAGAGAGATAGAAATGTATGAAAAGACACTTGCAGAAATACAAAGCACTATTAAATAAATAATATGATACAACGACCCGATATGGAAGATAGAATTGGTGGATTAGTTCAAATTGACAACTATAAAGGAAGTGAATTTGAACTTGATGGTTGGAAATTATCCAGAGTATTGGATGATATTCTAATGGTACAATATGCTGACATTAACGAAGAAGGCGATTTAGTCAAAAGAGGTAGCATGTGGGTTCCTATACATGCTGTAAATCATGTATGGAGAGTAGGAAAGGTTCTTTTGGCTGGACCTAATTGTAAAACAGTAAAGGAAGAAGATTATATTGTATTTCCTAATGATAAAGGAATACAAGTTTCCAACTTAAATGGACTTAAAAATATTGTTTTCTTGAATGAATCTAGAATCTTTGGTGTTTGTGTACCAAAAGAATAGATCATATATGAAAATGATGTGAAACTTTCTTTAAGTGGTTTAAAATCTTTATGTAGGAATAATGTTGTCGAATTGAAATTCACTCGAAGAGTGAAAATTATAGGAGGCTCTTCAAGTAGGAGAATGTTAGCTACTTTAGATGCTGAATTATTAAATTCAGTTTTAGGAAAAGAAATTTTGAATTTTAAACCACCTGTTAAAAGTGCAACATACAATGCAGACTCTAAGGGATTATTAACTGTTTGGGATATTTTATTTCAAGATTGGAGGAATGTTTCAGTAGAAAGTTGTTATGTTGTTTCAGCTATTCCAACAAAACCCGTTGAAAAGTTTTGGGAATACTTTGATAAAGTAATAAAAAAATTAACAGCATCACAAAAAGCAGCATTTATGCAAAAATGAATATTTCAAAAACACCTTTAGAAAATTGTTGTATGTTTTTATTACAGAAACATATAAATTTAGAGTTAAATGGAAAGGTATATAAACAAGGAAAGCTAGTTCTGTTTTATCAAAAAAACTTCTACTTGACATTCATAATGGATACTGCTAAAAAGAAGACAGAAAGGATTGAAATACCTATACCATTTGAAGTAGAACTACACCAAGAAGACGATTTGGTTTATTTTGATTATAGAATTAAAACACTAGCAAAACACTATCCAGATTGTGAAGATTATATGAAATTATATTCTTCTAAAAGAAGTTCTAGTAAATTTTGGAATACTATTTTAACTATTGATGCAAACCTCAAATAAATTATTAATATTCAGTGTATTTTCTGGTACTTTTTACGAAATTCTAGAAAATGATTTCCCCTTAATGGACGTTGGACAACTTCCTTTAAATAAAAAACCATCTAACAACTGCTCTAAGTGCTATGGAAGAGGATATACTGCTAGAGATACCCAAACACAAGCACACGTCCCTTGTAAATGTCTGCGTAAACTTATTAATTTTGATTTGATTAAGAATGAAAAAAACAATCCCATTAGTTGATTTTTTAAAAACATTCCCTTCAGATTCAATAGCAAGACCAGCACAAGAAATCGCATTAAAGAAAATATCTGAGATTTTTTCTAGTGGTAAAAAATTTGCAATAGCATCACTCCCTACTGGGAGTGGAAAATCTCACATAGCAGCAGCAGTTGCTAGATCCTCTTCGCCAATTGATCATACAAGATCTGAATTGATACAATCATATTCTATATACAAAAAGAATTCTGATAATTCGTACAAGTATGAAGATGATTTTTTAAGCGGAGATTCGTTTGGGAGTTATATTTTAACTGTTACTAAGTCATTACAAGATCAGTATAAACAATTATTTTCTGACTCATTAGTTGTTAAAGGAAAGAGTAATTATAATTGTGACGTTGATCCTAATGTGTCTGTAGATTTTGCACCATGTCTACATTCTCCTAAATTAAAGGAAAAGTGCTTTGCCGCTAACAGATGTCCATATTATAAAAGCAGAAATGAAGCATTTGTTTCTATAGATCCTATATTGAATTACAGAGCATTCATGAGTCTTCCCGGATTCTTAAGGAGAAGAGAAGTTTATGTGTTTGATGAAGCAAGTAATTTAGAATCTGAATTAGTTGGGCAATATTCAGTCACTATAAATTATGCTCACCTTTCAGCAGAAGGTATAGATTTCAAAAAACTAACTACGGATGATTCTGTTAAGGCTGGAATTTGGTTGCAAGATGTATATTTAAAGCTTAAAGACGAACTAGATAAACTTCGTAGTAGATTATCTAAAAAAGGCGAAGAAATTTCTGAGAAGATACGAACAAAAGAAGTTCAAAGATTGGGTAAATTGAATGGTATTGTTAATTCTATTGAAGACATCATTAGATATTGGGAAGAATGTGAATATTTGGTAGAAGAGAGGAATTCTGATAGAGTTACTCTTGTTCCCTATGATATAAAACCCCTTGCTAGGAACATATTTGATGGTGCTGATATGATTTTAATGATGTCTGCTACTATTAGTAATGTTAAAGAGTTTACAAAATCACTAGGAATATCTGAGATTGAATATGGATATATTGATATTCCTTCTGTTTTTGATTCTAAGAAATCACCTATAAAATCTTCTAGAAAATATAGTCTTTCTTATAAGAATAACAATAAAGATCTTCCCAATATCTTAAATATCGCTACTGAGATTTGTAACATACATAAATCTGAAAAGGGTATTATACATACTCACACAAATCAAATAACACAAGCATTGAAAAAGATAATAGGTGATGATGATAGATTTCTTTTTCGAGAATTGGGAAATTCTAACGAAGAAATAATTAAAGAACATAAAGAAAGAAAGGATGCTACTATTTTAGTCAGTCCTTCTTTAGATACTGGAATTAGTTTAGATGGCGATTTGGGTAGATTTCAAATTATATTAAAAGCACCCTTTTTACCATTGAATTCTAAACGCATTAAAAAGTTATATGATAAGAATAAGAATTATTATATGATGAAGATGTTGGATACACTAGTACAAATGTGTGGAAGATGTACTAGATCTACTGAAGATCACTCTGTTACCTATATTTTAGATGGAAATGCTGTTAATTCTATACTTTCTAGTAAACAATTTTTGCCTAAACATTTTTTAGAACGTATCATATGATGTAAATATTAAAAGTGAAGAATTACACTTTTAATTTTGAAATACAAACTTTAATGGAGCAGTTTGTTTCTGCTTTTAATGACATTATCATTAAAAGATATGATAACAAAAAGACATTAACACCACCTACTAGTGGATTTGGTGTTAATTTTGTATATGCTCCTAAACAAAGAGTATTTGATACTTTAAAAACACCAGCACCTGGTGGATTAACAGTTCCTGTAGTTGCTGTTAGTATAAATGGGATGAGTAGAGACAATACTAGAACTACAAATAAACTAGATTCTTTTTTTATTCCTGTTTTTGATGAAACAATTTCATCCGATTACCTTAAAAACATACCACAACCAGTTGCTGTTAATATAGGTGTTAATATGAGTATTATTACAAAATTTCAATCGGATATGGATCAAATTTTAACAAATTTTATTCCTTATTGTGATCCTTATATTGTAATTTCTTGGAAACTACCATTTTCTAAAAATTTTGAAATAAGAACAGAAGTTTTGTGGAATGGTCAAATAAATCTCTCATATCCAACGGATATTGGACCTACACAGAATTATAGGCTAGTAGCAGATACGTCATTTACAATAAAAGGTTGGTTATTTAAGAAGAGTGATCAGATTGTTAAAAAAATATATACAATAGACGAGAAATTTTTTATTTCTGATAATCCGGTTGGTGATTTCTTCAATTTACCCGAATTATAATCATGAAACAACCCGACGCAAGAGTTCTTATTTATGCCAAGCCAAGTGCTCAGAATGTATTTCCTTATAAAATTTCAGTTTTGCTGCCTTCTATTTCATCGGAACAATTAAAAAAAATTATAGTTTCGGGAAAAAGTTTTTATGAAATTAGAAATGTATATTTAAGTGCATCTGATGTTACCATATTTAATAGTTTAAGTTATGCGTGTTACAATCCATTTGGAAATTATCCCAAACTATCACCGTACAATCCTCCTTTTTGTGGAGTATCTATACCATTTTTTGAGGTAAGAAACGAAAATGTATTAATGTTTGATGTTCCAGATGCAGTTTTTTATGAATTACAAAAAAAACCAATTCATACTGAAAATCATTTAGATGTTATTGTTGAAAATGAAGCTGGATATGGACTTCTTACAAGAGATTCTATTATGTATAGAGTCAGTTCTTGGAGAGGATTCACACAAGAAGTAAGACCGTGTGTATCTGGTATATCCATAGGATTAGTAGAAAATATACCACCTACTTACATTAATATAAATTATGATGGATTTATTGTTGATGTCGATCCATATAAACAATATTATTTTATAATAGATGAAAACATAAGTACATTTACTTTATATATCAATGGATTAAATGGAGTTACTTTTACAAATAATTACGATATAAACAATTATTTTAATTGTAATTTAGGAATAACAACAACACATGACATTTCATCAGATTCATCTGATGTGTATATCACTAATAGCATAAATTTATCCACGATAAAAAACGAATTTTTTACTTTTTATTATTATACTACAGGATCTATTATTGCTGGATTTAGTACATCTTCGATTCCATTACCATCACCTGTTGTTGATTTTTGGAATGATTTAAATATTTGGAATGATAATTTCATTTGGACGGAATAGCTTTAATAAGTAATCTGTTCAAGATAAATAGGATTATATGGCATTAAGAAATTTTAATAACGGAGATCGACTTTTAGACGTAAGAAATACGATAACAGATAACTTTCAAGAGCTTTTTGATCGTGTTTCCGTATTAGAATCTCTTCCAATACCAACACCAACAGCAACATCTACCGTTACTCCAACGGTTACTCCAACGGTTACTCCAACGGTTACTCCAACGGTTACTCCAACGGATACCCCAACAGATACTCCAACAGATACTCCAACAGATACTCCAACAGATACTCCAACTTTTTAATAAAAACTCCTACAATAATAGGGTTTTTTGTCTAAATATATGTAATGTCAGCTGTTTTTAATATACAAAATACA
>Ga0102896_1000127_pt1 | contig 26444 bp, 15 predicted proteins | sample Colrivmet1554A02_FD_78457 | JGI IMG/M metagenome (GOLD analysis project Ga0102896, IMG submission 78457) | Estuarine microbial communities from the Columbia River estuary - metaG 1554A-02 | ecosystem: Environmental > Aquatic > Marine > Intertidal zone > Estuary | place: USA: Columbia River...
AAATTATATATATATACTATTTAAGTATTTATATTTGAATAGTATACATTCCTAAAAAATGATTCGTAAGTAATTGCTTAATTTAACGTATTAGTGAAAAGATATGCTTCTTAATTATCATTATTCAAATAAGTTAGAACATTTTTTCATAAAATAATTTTAGAATTAATTTATTCTTTAGATATTGTAAATTATATGTAAAATTTAACAAATTTTCTAGATATATTAATGACAAAGCAAAGCTTTTACCATCATAATCTAAATATTTTTAGAAAAAATTATTTAGATTAAATAATAATTTAGGTGTACAACAGCACTTTTTGATTTCTGTTCTAGAGTTAACTTTACAAATGAATAACTCTAGTTAACTATATAACTCCAAATATTTTCTTGTTTATGATATGTAAATCCATTATTTACCATAATTTCTTTATTATTCTCAAGATTTTTAGTATGGTTACAATTTAATTCATAATATATATTATTATTTTTATCTTTTTTTTTTTTAACTATAATGTCTGAAGTATTATGAATTATACTTTTAATATTTTTTATAATAAACTTAATTCTATCTTCTAAATTATACGGAAATGGATATATTGGATGATCCTTCGGAATCATAACATATGTTATTTTATTATTATCTTCGGATGTTGAATATTTTTCTAAATATAATAATTTATTTTTGATAGCCTCGCATATATTTTCTTTTGTAAATTTTTGAATTTTATGTATTTCTTCTTGAGATATAAAAGGGAGTTTTTTGAAAATTTCAATAAGATAGTTTTTATCTTTAGAAACCCAACAGACAGCTCCTTTAAATGTAGGAATTACAGTTCCTCTTTTTTTATCTAGAATTTTTGCTCGTGGTGGTCTAATTTTGAATAAATCCATATCTGTAGATGCTAATTTATTAAGATTTTTATCAATAATACCAACTATAAAATTTTCATCACGATTTTCATAATAATCTAAAGTATCTTCAAAATTATATTCTTTAATAATACGGATCTTATCATCATCACTTGCAGCAAATTTTGGCATAACTTCTGCAACTTTATCAATATATGTAGAGTAATTTTGTTTAACATAATTATCTATAGAATTCTTATTATTATAATTTATGTCTATAAATTGTTTATAATACAGAGGTACATCTTCATTTTCATTAAAAGGTTGAAAAATAAAATAGATACCTCTTTGAATAATATATCCAGGACGATTATATTTATCATATATAATATCAGTAAAATTATTAAAATCATTTTCTGTAATTGGCATCATATTTTTTAATGATTGTTCTAAAAAATACTCTTCAAATAATTCACTTTGATGCGAAGTAAAGGATTTTTTTATTTGATCATATATTTCATTATATATATACACATGTTTAAATTTATAAAGATCTTTAATTTTATTCTTAATTGAAATAATCTCAGATTTACCTAATTCATCATTGAACGTATTATAGTCGATGTCTTTTTTATTTAATTTTTTGTATGTCATATTTTCTTCATCCCAATAATTTTTATTTAAATTTGTTGATTGACATTTATAAGCACATGGTTTAAAATCACATAATGCGGGACATATTAATTTTTTTGCTTTAATATTTTCAAGTGTAGGATATGCGCATTTTTTATATTTTTCTATTTCTTCAGGAAATATATTGGTATTAAGTAATAATGGACAATCAATAGATATTTCCTTTAAAGCTCTTTCGACTTTTTTAATTGTTAAATATTTTAATTCAGCTTTTTGATATAATATTTCATCCGTAGATAATCTATTTGTTTGTTTATCATCTATAGCAACTACATAACGATACACATTAACTTCAGGAAATCTATAATTATCATTAATAACATCTTGATGTACGCACATACGTATAACTCTTCCAATAACTTGTTCAATTTTAGGTATATTATAAAATACATCAATAATATGGACTTCTTTACAATTTTTTAAGGTTACTCCTTCGCCCATAACACGAGAACCTAAAATAAATTTAATATATTTACCATTGACATTATCGATACTATTAAATATATCTTGTACTATTTTTTGTTTAATTTCCGGTAATTCTTCAGTTTCTTCAGTTCCTCCTGTAATTAATAGAAATGTAGATGGTCTAAAATTAACTAAATCCATTTTTTTTTTTTTAAATTCAGAATAAGATAAACCAGTTTTATAATCTCGTGTATCATCTTTAATATCATAATTAGATGATTCATCCTGATATTCTAAATATCCATTTTGAATTAATGCTTCTGCAAATAATTCCATACCACCTGCTTTAACTAAATTAGAATAAACAAAAGCTGTACATGCATTATCATTGACTAAATTATTTAAATTATTTATAATTGTATAAAATTTAGTTGAAAATTTTTTAATATATTGTAATTGTAAAATTAATCCAGTTATACTTTTTTTATTATTTTCAAATATAAAATTTTTTTCGTCTTCTTTTGATAATTTATTATTAAATAATTTTTTATTAATTAGTTCTCTAATTTTGGATCCTTCATTTTGTAATTGAGATAATATTATATTTAGACCTTCTGTTGAATAATATCCAATTAAATTTTCTCTAGCTTTATCTAATCCTGGAAATACAAAATTTGATGCAGCAGATGATGCTCTGTCTAATGTATCTTCAAATTTATGTGTTGTTTCAATATATGTATCATATTGAAATTTATCCATATAACATTTAATTATTGGAGTAAATAACATACCTTCTGGTATATTACCTTTATCAATTCTATCTGCAAAAGTATAAGGAATAGATCCTCTATAAAAACTAATATAACCTTTAGCTTTTTCTTGTAAATATTCTAAACCTTGTGATTTTATTTGCATTAAATAATTTTTTTCAGGAGTAAATATTTTATCTCTTTGAATCATATCATCTTGTGGACGAATAAAATTAAGTAAATCAATAATTTCATCAGCTAAATTAATCATAGGTGTAGCTGTTAATAATACAATTCTTAAATTTTCAGAATTTTTAATTATTTTTTTTAAAGCTTCACCGTATTCATTTCCAGTAATATTATGAGCTTCATCGATAATTAATAAAGTATTATTCATGTTAATTATTCTATCAATAACTTGCTCGCGTTCATATTCACCTTCTTCAGTTCTTTTATATAAAACTTTAATTTTTTTATCTCCTTTAACTAATTTTTTTTCAGCAATTTTTTCCCCTAATACTTTTTTATAAAATGTTTTATAAGATATTATTTTATAATATTGTAATGCATTATATATAGCATTTTTTTTTTCTTGATTGATTTCAGTTTTACTTAATTGAGTAAAAATTTCTTTATTTTTTAAATATTCATTTCCTGTAGTTTCTATTAATTCCTTTTTAAAATTTTCTCTAGTATTGGGACCAGGAACAAGTACATAAATTTTAGTATTATATTTTTTTATTTGTTCTTTAAATTGTTCAGCTATTCCAATTGCAGCCATAGTCTTTCCTGATCCTACCCCATACATTAAAATCATACCTTTATATGGAGTATTAGGATTAATAAAATTTTTAATTAATTGTTGATGTTCTTTAGGTTCTTTAATGTCTTTTTTACAATTTAGATCTCTGTATTTTTGTATTTCATCATAAGATTCTAATTTTTTTCTTTTTTCAACATTATAATAATAAAATTCGCGTTTTTTAAATATTTTCGATAATAAATTAAGATCATCTGGATCGGGATAAGAAAAATCTTTAATTAAATCGAACTTTGACATAATTAATTATAATGATATAATAATATCCAAAAAAGCAAAACTTTATTTTTAAATTAATAGTAATCAATTATATATACAAATGTGTAAATAGTGTTTACAAAAAATCTAAATTATTACTTATTTTAATGGATAAATATACAGGAAAAAAAATTATAAATAAATCTTTTCACTATAAAAATCCAATTTTATTTAATACATTAATTAAAAATGAAATATTAAACCCTTCTGAATTATCTTCTAAATATATAAATATTAAAGAAAAACATAAAAAAATTTTAAAAGTTAATAAATTAATTACAAATAGTTCACCTGTAATTATTTTAGATGAAATTAATAAACCAGAAATTTCAATTTCTGGTGATAAAAACATAAATATTTTTGATATCACTTCTATAAAATCAAGTTTAAATACAGAAATTAATGATCGAAAATCATTAATTAATGATGAACAAAAAAACAATGATCCTTTATCCATAGAAAATTTATCTTTACAAAGTAAAAATAAAATTAGTATTGATAACTCTAAAGAAGTTTCTACAGAAATTAATGATCTTCGATCGTTAATTACTAATGATCTAAAAAGCAAAGCTTTTTTTTCCGTTAAAAAAAATAAATTTGAACCATTCCAAGAGACCAATATAAAATTATCAAATATAAATAATTCTATAAAAAAAGACAGAAAATACAATTCTATTTATCGAAAAAAATTACTTCAGAAATTTGAAAATATTAAAAATAAACAAGTTTTTATTGATATATATTATATTATAATTAATGATATTGGTACAAATTTTTCAAGTAATCGAAATGGTATTTTTATAAATATGAATATTTTATCAGATAATTGTATAGAAAATTTAATTGATTATATTACAAAATATAATGATAACATGAAAATAGATAGTTTACTTGAATCTAGATGTAAAATATATAAATTTGATGATATTGAAATATTATCAGAATTAGGACATAAATTAACTAATCAAGAGAAAACTATTTTAAAAAAAATTAAGACAACTAATTAATTCTCAAGATAAAAATATTTTACATTTTTTATTAATTCAATTTATTTAAAATAATATTTGGGATAATCTATTGATTTTTTTTCTTCATCTGATTCATATATAATACTACACCATTTAATATCTGTATTTCTAGCAATAGTTTTAAATATAGGTAGTAACAAGTTTTTATCTATTTTTAAGATTAAGGTTAAAAATCTTGAACTTATTTTATAATAATTATTTTTTTCAATATGAGAAATTAAATTATCTGAAATATCGATACATAAGTCATAATTAATTATATAATTAGTTTTAATTATTTGAAGATCTTTTTTTGCCATTAACATCTCCGAAGAATTTATTGACTGATCATAATATATAGTAATAAATTTATTTTGGTCTCCTTCTATTAATAAAAAGGTTTTTAAAGGTATATATAATTTAAATATAGGATAATAAATTTGATTTGATTTTACATTATAAGAATTTATTTTTTTTATATTTGTATATTTTTCAGCAAAACAAGATGCTCTAGGACTCTCTATTGTATCAATAGTATAGACATTTTTGTTATCTTGTTTTGTTAAATTTTTAATTACAATATAAATAGGTAAAATATATGCAATTTTCAAATTAATATCATATTTCGAAAATATACCGATTAATTTTTCTTTACTATATACAGGACTTCCTGACATACCAACAAGTATATCAGCCGAAATAGGAGTATTAAATTTTCCAACAATATAAGGCATTAAATAATCATCTTGAAGATTATCAAACAAAAGAAACTCATATTTAATAACTTCTAATATATAGTTTTTTCGAGTATTTAATTCTTCAATGTAAATTATAGTATTTATATTTGGTAATTTATTACAATAAAATTTATTAATTTTATAATTTACGATATTGATGTTTGTCGCGTCTAAAATTAAAATTTCTGACCAATTTGAATTAATTAAAATATCCATTAAATTTGTATTATACAAAACATTTTCAATAGGTAAATTATGATGTAATGTAATAATATAATTTATATTTAAAAAATTAAATATAAAACCCTTTAATTGAATTTCAATGTGCTTATTTAAAAATTTTGATGATATAAGAGTTAAATTTAGATGATGAATTTTAAATTCATCATCTAAATTTATTGATTCTTGATTCTTATCAGAATTATTTATTATTTTTTGATAAATAATTTTTTTCATATCTAATATAGAATATATTAAAATATTCTTTTATAATTTCAATTTTTTAGTTATTAATTGATAATTATAATGTAAAATAGGTACCTCTTTTGTATTCCAAATATAATAATTATTATTCCAATAATCTTTCAAAGATTTAATTAAAAAATTTAAATTATCAAAAATCATTCGTGATCTATAAATTTCTATATTTGATGGAAACAAAGAATCTGGTAATATAGGATGTATATTAAAAGGATTGAGTAATATTGGATTTGCTATAATTAAATATTTAATATTAATCGGTGATAAAATATTAATATTTAAAATAGGAATATTTTCTTGAGTTTCAGGAACTGTATATGACCAATAAAATATAATTTCATTTGAAAAATTAACTAAAGTGTTTGAATATGAAACAGAATATATAGTATGATTAAGCAGAGATATAAAAGATTCTAATTTTTTTTCATAGGTAAATTGTGTTGGTTTAGCATAAACAAAAGCAAATAATATTTTTTCTTCAGAATTAAAATTATCTAAATATTTTAAAAAATTCGAATTAAATTGTTTACACCAAATTAAGTCAGTATTAGTTTTATAGTAGAAATTTATAAATTTTTCTATTATCTTTTCTAAAAATTCTATAATTATATCATAATTTAAAAATTCTAAGTTAGCCCAATATTTTATTTGTGTTTTATTCATTTCAATATCTTTTAAAAATATATTAATTATTTCAGAATGATTTAAAAAAAATGTTTTATAGTCATCTGTTAGTTTTGTCAAATTATTAGTACTATTTTTAATTGCCAATAATTTATTCCATAAATCACTACTATATTCTATATCAATTGGATCAATAATTTCATTTGATTTTGTTTCTAAAATACTTTTATTCATTTTTTGAACGTATTGTTTAAATAAAAAATTTAATTTATCATCTATTAATTGGGTCACATTTGGATCATTTAAATTAAATATTAATAAATGATTAAATTTTTTTTTCAGATCATGAATAATATTATATAAAAATATAATATCCGAATTATTAATTGTTTTACCATATTTTGTAATAAAAGAATCCCAATTTAAATCATCTCGAATTATTTTTTCTAATGAATAGTTAATTGTATCCATAAAAATGAATAATTCATATATTGTATTTTCACAATTCATCGCTGATGCAGCTAATATACACGATGCATAATCAATATGTTCAAAATTATAACTTTTTTTTATGTTTAAGCATATTTGTGCTAATTCTGTTTTAATATAGGTATTATTAACATAAATTAATAAATTTCTATTTGTTAAATAAGATAATAAATACAAATATGCATTATCAGGTATTATATTGGTAGCTTGATTATTATATATTATTATATTATTAAAAATATTTCTAGTTATTAATTTTTCAAAAGGATGAATCAAATAAAAACAACCCCATTTATCTAATAAATTATCAATTAATTGTCCATCATTAAATACAAAAAAACATTGATCAATTATAGAAAAATTTGAATCTTTATTTATTAATATATTTTGAAAATGTATAATAGAATCTTCGTAATAACTTTTATCAAGAAGATTATTATTAATATGATAATTTTGTAAATATAATAATTTTAAATTCGATATATAAGTATAAATATTTTTTTGTTTTAAATTATCATCATTATTAAATATATTATAATTATTATGTAAATTAGATATTATTAATTTCTTATAATTTTGTTTATCATCAATATTTATATCATCTAATATTTTATTACTTAATAACTTTAATAATATATCTGTAATATTTTCTTGAGTTATTTTATAGTTGGGTAAAATATTTGCTCTAGCATTTTTTGTATACATATAATATACATTTCCATCTCCTGTCCTACCAACTCTACCTTTTCGTTGAACGCGACTAGCTTCTGATATTTTTTCAATTTCTAAGCTTGAATTATCTAATTCAGGTTTATATTTATTGACTTTTACATAACCATTATCAATTACATGTTGTAAACCATCAATAGTAATAGATGCTTCTGCTATATTAGTAGCCACTATTATAGCTTTTTCATAAATATTTAAAGGTGTTGTATTATCTTCTATAAATGTTTCACCCCAATCCTTAGCGACATTTTCTTTTTTAGTTTTAAAGGTAGATAATTTAGTTGTAATATTTGAGATTATTGTTTTATAATTTTCATTAAGATCTGAAAAAAAAGGTAATGCTATATAATTATTAGGAGTATTAGAATTTAAATATTGTACTGCCTTAATAATTTCTGCTCGTCCTAAAGAGAAAAATAAAATTTGCCCGGGTAAATTTTTATTACAAATTTCTATAATTGTTTTATAAGCTTGTTGTTGTGCCATTTCTGCATTTTCTTTTTCTATTTTATAATTAAAATCATTTGTTTGATATATTTCATTTATATTGTATTGTACTGTTTCACCTGGAGGTGAAATATGATATCTTCTATCCATATAATTTGAATTTATTAAAATGTCTTTTTGTAATACAGGATCATGAAATTTATGCTTAATTGGAAATATTAATTTATCATTAATATTATTAAAATATTGACGATATATTGGTTCATCATCATCCATAGTTGCTGAAACAATAATTAATCTTATTGTGTTATTTAAATAACATGTTTGTCTAGCTAAAGTAAGTATTAAATCCATATTTGTATTATGTTCATGAGCTTCATCAATAAATAAAATATCATAAATATTAGTATTAATAAATTTATCTTTAACTTTTTGAAATAAAGTCAAATTATTTTTTAATTCCATTAAAAGTGTTCCATCTGTACTTATCTTAATAAATCCATGATTTGTATTTTTAGTATGAAAATCATCTTTATATTTATATTGAACATAAAAATTATTAGTTTTAATTTTAATACTAGATAAATTAGATAACATTTTTATAGGTACTCCTAATTCTTCGGATATACGTGTTGAATTATCAAGTAATGGTGTTATTCTAGGAGCAGTACATACTACTTTTCCATGTGTTTTATAATCTATAACTTTTAAGGCATATAAAAATAATTTTGGCACTTGAGTTGATTTACCTTGTCCAGTTGCACCAGTAACATATAAAACTTGATGAAAAATATAATGTTGAAAAAAACTTATTTGACAAATCCAATCCATAGCATAAAATAGTGGCCATAATTGATCTTTAACTAATAAATCAAAATAAAAATATTCATCATAAATATTTTTTATATTTTGGAACTTTTGTTTATCTTTTTCAAATCTTAGTTTAGGTAAATTTTTAAATTTATCATTAGTTAAATAATAATAAGATTCTGACCATATATTACGATTATCATCAAATAATTCTTTTAATAAACTTTTTTGTTTTTTTTTTTTCATTTGACTATTACTAGGTAATAAAGTATTATCTGTTATATTTTTATTTGGTACAAATTCTGATAATATACCAGAACAAATTAATTCTTCAAAAATCAAATCTAAAAATATATCCCTAAAGTTTGTTAAAATATTTGATAATAAAATATTGTAATTATAGGTTTTATTTATATTTTGTTTAGCTAAATTACCTTGCAAATTTATCCATTCATTATTAGGTAATTGATCACATAATTTTCTAAAAAAATTATTTCGACTATCTGTTGATAAAGACATATAATTTTTATCTAATAATATCCAATTTACTATGCTATCGTGAGACAAAGATTTAGCTACATTATAAATATTTTTTAAATTTATATTAACTTCTAAATTAGAACTCAATAATTTTAAATTATACTGATTAATAATTGTTTTTGTTTCTTTATTTATAAGATATTTACCATAAATCGTATAACTTAATTTATCAAGTTGATTTTTTAAAAAATCCCATAATATATCTAAATTATTATCAAGTAAATATTCAAGCCCTAATATAATATCTATCAATTGAATTTCATTTATTAATTCAATATTCATTTTATCAAAATCATTATCTAATAATTCATTATCAAATAATTCATCTTCAAATTGTAATAGAAATTTTTTAAATAAAATATTATTTATATTATGTGTATTATTTATTACATAAATTAAATAATATTTTATTATTTCAATATCAATGCTAAATTTTCCAATAACACTTATTTGTTGTTTAAAATTGATTATTATATTTTTAACTTTATTATAAAATATAATTTGTTTTTCTAAGTTCAAATTATTATAATAATCATTTTTTAATATAAAATTAAGATCTAACATAATATTTAATCCATGAATTAGATAAATTTGTTTATCTTGAGAATTTGAATCTCTTATTTCATAAGGAAAAAGCAACCATTTTAGAGATTTAATTTCTTCATACATTTTAATTCGTATTATATTATATATATCTCCTATCCATAATCCGGAATAATATAATAATAGATTATTATCTGTAATTGCTTTCATTATATTTATATAATTTAATGAATTGGATGAAGTAAATAAAAATTTTCGTGTATTAATATATAAATTATTATTTTTGTAAGTCGCTATATTAATTGGCCTAATATTAATCCAATTAATATAATATTTTCCATTCATAATTTCTAAACTGTATAATAAACCTAATAAATTATGATACATAATTTTATATATCATTTTTTCATTTTCATCATATAAATCAAATAAATGAAATTGATTTTTATTTATTAATCCTAATCCCATATTACCAAATTTAAAATAAGTGCTAAGAGCAGATTTTCTTGATATTTTAAAAACATCTTTATGTAATTTTTTTTGTAAAGGATAATATAATAATTGATTTAAATCAATTAAGTTATGTAATATTAAACCAAATTCCTTTTCTTTATCATCAATAAAAGGTAATAATAATAAAATTACACCTTTTATATCTCGATTTTGGTTTTGTAACCATTGATTATAATATTCATTAGTTTTTTTAAAATCATATTTATATGATATTATATCTACTAAAAAAATAGTTAAACTAACTAAAATTTCTTTATCTTCATTATTTAATTTTGGAATAAATTCATTTACTATATTTGTTATATTCAATTTTAAATTATTATTAATAAAACGATTTTCATATGTTTTAATTATTTTAATAAAATTTTTTAAATCTGATGACTGTTTATTTTCCATTATTATTAAATAATAAAATAATTTTAGTTAATTTATTAGTTCAAAATACCAATCATTATCATATATTAAAGTTATTTTACCTTTAGGATAATTATATAATAAATGATTATCGATATCAGTTTTAAATTTAGTAGAATATTCATGATTGGAATTTTTAATAATTTGTAAAATTGCAGTACATAAAGATTGATGAGTTACTAATAAAATATTATAATTTGTATGACCATATTTTTTAATTAAATGTATTAATATAATTTTAATTCGTTTTACAACATCATCATATTTTTCAGGATATTTAATATCAGTAGATTTAATAATAGATTCATAATTACAATTATAATTATAATATTTGCCTAAATATTCAGGTAAAGTTATACCAAGACCCTTTTTTGGAATAATATCAACTAAATGAATTTCACTTAGACCATATTCAATATTTATGGTTTTTTTATTTTGTTTTACAAATGGATATATAGTTTGTAATGTACGAATGAATGGTGATGAATAAATTATATCAATATTACATGCTTTTAAATAAGGAACTAATTTTTTTGCATTAAATAAACCTTTTTCTATTAGAGGAGAAAAAAATGAACAATCTTCTGTTCTTTGTTCATGTCTTAATATATATATTTTCATTAAGTATATTATCAATTATAAAATTTTTAATATTAAAAATATAAATATATTTGTTATAGATAATAATATTATACAAGAAAAAATATTTTCACTAGATGATAATATTTTATTTATAAAATTTTTATTATAAAATTTAAAAATATCTATAATAAATCTATTTAAATTCAACAAATTTTGACAAAATGATTTTTTATGTGGTAATATTATAGATGTATAATTATTACTATCATTATGGAGTTCACCACAATTAATAAATTTATTGTTATCGTAATTTATCACATTATTTTTTACATTAGATAAATCTTGTAAATGTTCTATTGTAAAATTCATTGGTTGTTTAGCATATAATGAATTATTTGAAATAATATTTTTATTTAATAGATTTTCATTCATATAATAATATATACAATATTAACTATAATATAAAAATTGAATTAAAAATATATATAATATATTATATTATTATTATTTATGCTTTACATGACATGTCCAACATGCGGATATTTTATCGGACAAAAAATTTTATATTATGAAGAAATGAAAGAAAAAATTTGTTTAAATCCAAATTTAAATCAAATTGAAAAAGAAAAAGAAATAAGTAATTTATTATTAAGTTTAAAATTAAGACGGTATTGTTGTAAAATGCGTATTATGACATATAAAGATATTGTTCATATAATAATACCCTAAAATCAAAAATGTAAGATTATAAATTATAATATTGATGGTGAATACATGGCATTTGCCAGTAATAGATAAAATTTAATCAACTATTAGGGACCATTTATAAATCTTAGAAATTTAATATCTTATTTTTGGTAAATATTTCAATCAGCTTATTATAAATCAATGTTAAATATAAATGAATTAAAATGTATTCAATTAGATTATAAATATTAATATAAATTAGTTTTAGACAAACAAAGCACAAAATTATCAATTAGTTTAAATAAAAAAATTGAATATATATATATTTCTTTCATATTTTTTAGATGATTACCCTCGCCACATACAAACACGTGGTAAAACTTGAAAGCTTTGCTTTTAACCGTATCTTATAAAATATTATTTTATAATTGATTTACTCGAGATAAATCTACTATTTAAATATCTAATAAAAATTGATATTTAAATTTGTTAATTATATAAATATTTTCTGTTATGGCTAATTATAATGAAACCGATAATTTCAAAACTATTGTTGCTCGTAAAAAGCAACTTACCATTACTTTGACAATTAATGGAGTTTTTACATCCGTATGTAAAAAATGGGTTCAAAATATTTGTCAAGATATCAATTGTCCAAATTATCATCCTACTAAAAAATTATGTTATTTTTTCCAACAGGGAAATTGTAAAAATGGCAATTATTGTTATTATCTACATCCCCCCGAATTACAACCAAAAGAAATATATCGTAAAGAATTAGACTATTATAATCAAGAATATAATATAAAACCAATGAAAGGTTGTATGATAATAACAATAAAAAATCAAAAAATATGTGTATGTGAAAGATGGGTTCAAGCTTGTGCTTTACCTGTTGCACGTAGACACGAATTGAGTTGTAATGAAATTCATCAACGTAATCATCCTTTCCGTAAGCATCTTATTACTCCTATATGTGAACAATATTTACATGGGAAATGTACAAGAGGATATAATTGTTATTATTATCATCCAGAAGAATTAAAACCAAAAGTAGTAGAAACAGTTTCAGAAGCATCTAGTTCTAATGAAAAATCAAAATATGTAGTAAAAAAATATACTGCAATGTGTTTAAAATATATGCTCCATACATATGATGGAAAAAATATGCCTTGTAAATATAACAATTGTAATTATGCCCATAATCTCGGACAAATTACAGTTTTAGATCATATTACAAAATTTGATGCTTTAATGATTACGAATCATCAAAAAATACCTTTACAGCTTATTTATTATGAGGTATATAAATGTATTAAAGAAAATCTTATAATTATCAATGAGCAACGGTCTTTGAATTCACTACCCCGGATTAATTGTCCTGTTCCTGTGCCAAAAAATTTCATAGATATTATTAATATATGGATTCATGCAGCTTCATTAGCACGAAAAAATAATTATGAGAATAAATTTGTTTTGTTCGCTGATAATAATTCTGATTTAGAAAATTCTGTTTGGGCTTTAGCAAAACGCATACAGTTATGTGAACAAGATTTTAATTGTGAAATTCAAAAATTATTAATAAATAAAAAAATTACAAAAGAAGATGTATGTATTCATGGACAAAACTGTAAACGAGGCTCGCATGTCTCAACTTATGATGAAAAAACTGGATTTATTACATGTATTTGTATTGATGAATTAGTTGGTAATTGTCGATGTCATATAACGACAGGAGAACAAGCTATTAATATAAGAAAAAAGTTAGAACAAGAACTTGAAAATCTTAAAGCAAAACATGATTCCGGTAATAAAATTATACAAAATGCAATTTATAATATTGCAAAAAAAATAGTAAATACTTATTGTAAAATTCATTTGATTAAAAATTTAAAATATAAAGCTTTAATGTCTGCAACAATAAAAGAATTGGAATCAAATACACCATTTGATCTTAATGCAATTAAATTTGTATTTTTACCAGCATTATCTGATGTAGAAAAAATGGAATTAGAATTAAAAAATCAAGCTTTTCAAGAAACAAAAATTATTAATAAGCAGATTTATTTGGCAAAAATTAAAATTATTAAATTTTTACAACCTTATATTTTACTTAAATTAGCAAAAAACTTAAAAAATAATAAATTACGTTTAATTTTTATAATATCTGGTGCCCATAAATTTATTAAATTTAACGAATTTAAAAACTTGAAAAATATATATGAATATGTCTATTATGGTACAAGTGCATCTAAAAATATGACGTATAATGAATTTTTATTTGATTTTAAATTAAATAAAATATTTACACATTGGTATCAAAATCCTTTAAATTGTGATTTTGAATCTTTTAATACTGATGTTAAAAATAAAATGATTATATGGAACGAATTTGATAAAACTAATGAAGAGATGACAATATCTTATTCTAATTCATCGCCGGATAAAGAAAATTACCGATTTTTTTGGACATGGTATTATAAAATTGATCTTCTACACGATAAAAATGTTATTGGTGACGTACAAGATATTATTGATTATGTACCTGAATTATTTTTAGATTTTAAAAATAAGTATCATCCTCAATATAAAATTACATTTAGTATGTGGATCTTACAGAATGAAATTCTATCAAAAACTATCACATTATTTCGCGCGCATCAACCTAATGTTAGTTTTAAAAATGTTGAAAATTATATTAAGCTTAATTTGGATGAATCAATTATGCCTCTTCCAGTATTTGCGATGTATAATTATAATGATGTTAAACAATGGATGAATGTTAATAAAGATAAATGTGTATTAAAACAAGAAAATATTAGTATTATTACATTTTTGGAAAATAAAGAATTATATGCAGATTTCTTTTTACAAGGATGGTGGAAACATTATAACGGAAATTTTAATGAATATAAAACAGCCAAACAAAATGGATGGGTACATACAAATTCTGGTTTTCTTGCACGAGCTTCTGATACTCAAAAAATTATCCAGAAAGCTCAAGATAAATTAAATAAACTTTTAACTCAAAAAGATGAATGTAAACAACTTTTTATGCAATGTATAACAATTGATTATGAAGAAAATAAATTTACTATGTTAAAAAAATGTAAAAAACCTAAAAAAATTATACAAAGAAAGATAGAATTAGATTCAGATTCAGATAGCAGTTCAGATTCTGATAGCAGTTCAGATTCTGATAGCAGTTCAGATTCAGATAGCAGTTCAGATTCAGATAGCAGTTCAGATTCAAGTAGTAGTTCAAATTCTGAATTTGAAAATTTAACGGATTTATGTATTAACAACACTTCAAATATATTTGGTGAAAAAAATAAAATATTATTGTATAAATTAATGCCTCTCTTATCCCAATATAAATTTTATTTCTATTTACAAAAAAAAGAAGAAGACAGAGGAAAAGAAAATTTAAATATCATTTCTCGAACATATATTGGACCGTTTGATGATGAAAAAATAGCAAAAAAAGTAAAAGAAGCTTTACGTATTTATAATAAAAATAATAGACACGGTGGTATGAGTATTAATATTATTAAACATGATGCTACTGACAAGTATGAAACTACATTTCATGTCGAATATAGCGCTGCTTTATCTAAACAGAAAGAAAATAAATCTGTATTTCAAGGTATAAATCCTCATGAATGGATTTTAGATTTTATAGTTAAATTATGTTCTAAGTCAGGTGCGTTATCAACATATACACCTCGCCAATTTACAACTAACCTGCCCTTTCTTCCTATTACATTAGAAAAAGAAAATAAGATAACAGTTAGTTTGATAAAAGATAATCATAAAATTACACAAATAAATAAACAGATCAAAGATGAAAATTTAGCTAAACGAACTGTTGAGCAAATTCAATTAAATCGCCTTAGAAAAAAGACAATTAAAGAAGAACAAAAAAAAGCAATAGAATATAAAAATAAATATGATATTAAACAAACTCATAGTTGTGCCAATACAACTATTAATCATAATAAACCTAACTTATTAGTTGATAATGAAATAATTATCTGATAAATAAAATTATTTTAAATTTGATTATATTGTATATATTTATTACAATATGGATCACCGGATAATGATACATATCTTTTACAGCCTAACCAATTATTTGTATTTAAATCATAATATAAAATATTATGATTTATATTATTTGTGGTTGTATAAGGAAAGATGGTAAAATCTTTGTTTTTATCATTGACAAACCCTTTAGGATTGGTAATTTTACCTATCCCTAACGAATCTCTAACAAAGTTGGAAATTGAACATCTTTCTGATGCTCCTTGTATATTTATTTTAATTAAATACAAATTCATATTTGTATTTAATTTCATCCAATATGGTACCATTGTACTGCAATTAGTAAGAAGATTTATTGGAGTATTTTTTGAATTAAAACTTATATTAAATATTGGTTTACGACTACGAACTTTCGGTACCATTTCATCTTTCCATCGCGTTATCCAATAAAAAATATTATTATAATCTTGTTTAAGATTTCCTATATTATTACAACCCAAAGGTGGACATGTTTGAATTGTACAACCAAAAGTTTTACAAGAAAAATTTAAAAAATTTTCATCAATTGATAAAACTTTTATGGCTGGATTATTACAATCATGTTGTTTAATATAATCAATAAGCATAAGTCGAACAGATTTATTATTAATTAAATCTATTATTTTATGTGTAACAAATGTATAATCTAATTTCCATTTATTATATTCTATTAAGATTTTGTTATAAATAGCTTCATATTTTTTTTTTTCATTTTTATAATCTAAGAATTTATCATTTTTATCTGAAACAGATGAATATTGTTCGATATATTTAATTTTAATAAAATTAAATTTAATAATTTTATTAAAATCAAATGAATAATATTTATTATCATTTAAATATTTCATATAAATTGTAATTATTTTCCTGGCTTCATTTTCTAAATAATCACATGGTAAGTTTCCACAATATGGTATTCCTTTAACAAAACCATAATCATTTACACCTATATAAAATTCACCATCAATATTAGAATTTATAAAAGCAGAAATATATTTGGGTAAATATTGTTTAAAATATTGAATTAAATTAGTTATAACATATGGATTAAATTCAAATTTATTTGTATAACAATAATATTCTGCACTATTCTCATCTAATGGGAGTCCTGCATTATTAAACGTAAATTCTTTATACTCACAATTTAGTGTTTCTTTGCCTATAAAATCATCATATTGAATTTCATCTAAATCAGGTAAGTCGAGTAAGTCAGAATGTATAGGAAAATTAAAAGTCATTACAAGTACTTATATTTTTATATATAATAAAGATTTATCATTTTTTTTATTATACTTTGGAGATTTAAAACGCCGATTTTTATTAAAATAAATAATATTTATCTTTATATGCTTTTGATTTCTTGATTTTTTGGATGATTTCTTTATATGTACTACATCTCTCTTATAGAAACCTATTAGTAAATTCTTATAAGTATCCTTTTGATATATCCTTTGATATATCCTTTGGTATATCCTTTGATATATCCTTTGGTATATCCTTTGGTATATCCTTTGATATATCTTTTGGTATATTCTTTAGTATATTCTTTAGTATATTCTTTAGTATATTCTTTAGTATATTCTTTAGTATATCTTTATTACTTTTCTATTTAACTATAATTCATTATAAGTTAATCCTAACTTTGTAATCTTAATTTCAATATACTAAATTTAATACTCTATTGCGTTTATAAAATGTTAATAAAGATAATAAATTAATTTATTATCTTTATTTACTAAGGGTCTATTAGTTCATTTCTATGAACACTTGCATTATCTAATATTATCTTCTAAAAATTTCTTTAATCTTATATTATCTATTCCACTTTTTTCATATAAAGTCCAGCCAAAACACCCTTATAACCTATTTTGTAATATATTCTAATTTTAAATTTTTATTTTTCCATATTTTATTATAGAGATAAAATTGTTGGTCAAAATATGTTAAATATTGTAAAAAGTATATTTACAATAGGAAGAAGAGAAGACCATATATATTTACGATAATTCATACATAGTACATGCTATATAATAACCAAATTTTTACTAATTTGAATATTTTTTACTGTGAAAATTGGCATTTTAAATGTCCAAGGTATAAAATAAATAATTCTAAAAATAAATTTATTTTAATAAATTATATTAAAATGTTTTTTTTAGATTATTATGATATTATTAAGAAAACAAAATTTTATAAAAAAAATATTTACTATTCAGTAAATTTAGATAATTTAAATTTACACAAATCTAAGCTTTGTATAAAAGATGATAACTGGTCTGCATCTTATGAAGATATACACAATAATAATAAAAATAATTATACAAAATTAAATAAGTTATATGACCAAGAAAATTTTGTAAATAATCAATCATCTGATTATTTATCTATACCTTCAGATTATAATATGAGATTGAAATATTTAAATAAAATTACAGATTATTTATGTTCACAAAAAAAAGAAAATATTATATTAAATAATATTTATTCTGATAATGATGATTTGTTAGCGAAAAACTCAAGTTTTTCTTCAATATTAACTCCTTTAGCATTAATATCTTCATCTAAAAATAAGCTTAATTCATTAAATGAATTGGATGAATTAAATGATTTAAACGAATTTAAATATTTAAAAAATACCCAAAATACCATATTTGTATCACAAATATCAAATTTAAAAATAAATAATTTTGCTGATATTTACTTAATAAATTTATTAAATTTTTATTATGATTATAATATAGTATCGTATAATTGTGAATATCCTTTACTAGGTATTAAAAATTTTATCCCGCTACCATCAAAATTATTAATTGATTCAAATTTATATACTGACAAACATTTAATAACTTATGATAATATTTTAAAGGAATATCAATTTAAAGGCGGTAATGGTTGTAGGACTATATTTGCTAATAGAATATTACCAAATAATACAATATTTCAATCTAAAAATAAAGAACATAATACAAAAAAAGATCTAAATGACAAAACTACAAAATCAGTAGAAACAACTAGTGAAAATTTTATAAAAAATGATAACATAAAATTTCCTTTACCTTTTAGTTTTCCCATTTTTATAAATGATTCTCAAATAAATATATTATCTAGTAATGTATATTATTATGAAGTAACAATCAAATATAACAAAAATATTGATAATATTTCTTCATCTCAAGAATATATAGCTATTGGATACGGAAATAAAAATATATTATTAAATACACATTTAGGATCAATAATAAATAGTATAGGATATTTTTCAATAAGTGGAAATGTTCAGAATAATTTTTATAAAATTAAAGAAAATATAAAAGTTTCTGTATCTTGGTTTCCAGGAGATACTGCAGGTGCGGGTATTATTTATTTAAGCACAAATAAAATTAAATTATTTTTTACATTAAATGGTAAATTAGTTTATATAACAAAAAAATCTATAGATATTGATGATATATATTTTCCAGTAATTAATTATAATCATTCACATTCAATTGATGTAAATTTTTCTAATAAAAAATTTATATATAATATAAAACCGTTAATATTAGATTATTCTCAAAATATAATTTCTAGTGAAAATTCATTTATTGAAAATTATAATATTAATCCATATTTAAATAAACCACCTAAAAAAATTAATATACCTAAATTTATACTTAATTATATCAATTCTGTACTAGAAAATAATGCCTTAACAAACTCATCTACTCTATTTACAACCATTACTCCTTTTAATACAACCCATGTGATAAATGATTTGAATATTTCAAGTTTTAGTAATGATCTATCGGAAATTTCATCATCATCATATTTCGAAAGTCCAGTTCAAGAAACTAATAATTTAAATATTTTAGAAACGATGTCGGTAACTTCTATAGAGCTACCAATATCATATCCTTCGGAAATGATATCTCAAATAATTCAAAATAATACAAACTTTAATTTACCTATTGGAATATATATGGAGAATATAACAACTATTTCTAGTTTATTATAAAAAATTTAATGAAAAATAATTTAAAGAATTTATAATTTATATTATAATGAGTTTGGATAAAGTTAAAGAATTTAATAATATTGTAATAACATTACTTAACCAATTATTACCATTTACTGGTGTAATCTATAAAAAAAAATTTGAAATGATTATAGAAACAAATGCTATCTTACCATTAGAACAATTTTTAGTACATGCTTTACCATTGAGGGATCAAATTTTAAATAGAGATGAAGCATATTTTACTAATGAAAAGATTTATACAGATTCAGATCAAAATACTTTAATTCAAATTTTACAATTAAAAGATATTTATTATAAATTAGATGAAAATTCACGATCGAGTATTTGGGATTATTTTCAGGCTATGTTGATTTTATCAGAAGAGTATATTAAAAATAAAAATAAAAATTGAAAACTTATAATTAAACATATAATTTTATGATAGGTATATGACTAGTAAAATCTTAGTTATTGTAGAATCTCCTGGAAAAATTAAAAAAATTCAAGATTATCTAGGTAAAAATTATATTGTTAAAGCGTCTTGTGGACATATAAGAGATTTAGATAAAAAAACATTAAGTATTGAAATAGAAAATAATTTTAATCCATTATATGTAATTAATTCAGATAAAATTAAAATTATAAACGAAATTAAAAAATTAAAAAAAGAGTGTAGTGATATAATTTTAGCAACAGATGGCGATAGAGAAGGTGAAGCTATAGCCCATTCATTAGTATGTATTTTAAATTTACACCAACCTAAAAGAATTATCTTTAATGAAATAACTAAAGGGGCTATATTAAAAGCTATAAGTAATCCAATTGACATTAATTATAATATGGTATATGCACAACAAACACGAAGATTATTAGATAGATTAGTTGGATATAAAATAAGTCCTATTTTGTGGAATTATTTACCTTTAGTTGATCAAACAGATAATACTATTAATGAACTAAATACAAAAAAATTAAATATTCAATCTGCTGGGCGTGTACAATCTGTAGCTTTACGGATAATAATTGATAAAGAAAATGAAATTATTAATCAAATAAGTACACCATATATGAAGATTACAGCAGAATTTATAGATGATAAAATATTAAAAGCAATAGATAATGATATTAATATTGATTTTTCTCAAAAAGAAATTCAACAAGATAAAATTAATGCTATAATTAATATAGATAAATCATTAGATCTTGCAAATGGAGATAATATAAATAAATGTATAATTTTCAATTCAAAATTAAATAATTTAAATAATCCAAACGATATATCAAATTTAGAGGAAATAAAAAAATTTTTAAATTTAGTCAACAAAAAAACCAAATTTATAATTAAATCTATTTACAATAATAAACATAATAAAAACCCTCCTCCTCCTTTTATCACATCTACATTACAACAAGAAGCTAGTACTAAATTGCATTTTAATATAATTAAAACTATGAAAATTGCTCAAAAATTATACGAACATGGTTATATTACTTATATGCGATCAGATTGTCCAAATATTAGCAATGAAGCAATTAATAATATAAAGAAGTATATTGTTGAAAAATATGGTGAAGAATATTCAGATCCTAAAAATTTTACTTCTAAAAATTCAACTAGTCAAGATGCACATGAATGTATCAGACCAACACAATTTATAAATGACAAATTAACAGATAATAAATTATCTATAGAGGACAATTTATTATATGAATTAATCTGGAAAAGAACTGTTGGAAGTCAAATGATAGCTGCTATAATTAATAATCAAATTTTAGAAATAGATGCAAGAAATAATGATATATCTATATTGAAATTTAATATATATTTAAAAAATTTAAAAGATAATTCAAATCAATTATCTACCGAAAATTTTAAAATACTCGAAAATATCCAAGGTTATTTTTATAGTAATCACGAAACTATCGAATCATATGGGTATTTAATATTATACCATATTGTATCAAAAGATAAAAAAATTAATGAACCAAAAAATAAAGTCGATAACAGAAATTTTATGTTAAATTCATATTTAAAATGTTTAAAAATAAATATTTCTGAAGATTATACAAAATTACCATTAAGATATAATGAGGCAAATTTAGTTAAATATTTAGAAAAAAATGGTATAGGTAGACCATCTACATATGCTTCTATTATTTCTAAATTATTAGAACGAAATTATATAGAAAATAAAAATATAGATGGTTATAAAAAAACTATTAATTATTATGAAATAATTAATACACTGAACGAATCAAAAAAATATACTTATAATAATAATACCAAAGATATTATTATAGGAAAAGAAAATAATAAATTAATTCCTACAAATATGGGAATAAAGATCAATGAATTTATGCTTAAAAATTTTAATAATATTATAGATATTTCATTTTCTGCAAATTTAGAAAATTTTTTAGATAAAATTGCTATTGGTAAAGCAAATTGGGTTAATATATTACAATCATTTTATGATACTTTTAATCCTATAATTGAAAAGTTTCCTATAGTAAAAAAAAAAATATTTTATTCAAATGAAAAAAATAAATCAATAAAATCATATAATAATTCTAAAAAAAAATATATTAAAAAATATAATAAAGTATAGTATTATAATGGCAAATCAAACTGAAATAAATAAATGTATTAAATCAGGAATCTATATTTATAAAATATTTCATATTTGTATGATTATAACAGCTATTTATTTAGCTCAATGTAATGGATTGAATATATTTAATTTATTAATCATAATAATATTTCCATATATATATATTATCTATAGTATAATTTTACATAATGGTATATGTCAATATACACCTATAATCAATAAGCTTTGACATTATGTTAATTTTAATTTAGGATTTTATAGTTTATAAGCATTATTAACAACATTTTTTTTTTTCTATATGTTTTGAGTCTGGTATTAAACCTTGTTTTATACCATAATTTTCTGGACAATATATGGTATCTTTATTATCCATAAAATTATTATAAATTTTATGAGCCATTTTAATAAAAATAATATCAATATTATTACGAATTTCTACATCTAATGTAGAAATATCTATTAAATTTTTAAGTTTTAATAAAGAATCAGATTTTTTTATATTATTTTTAGATCTACAATCTGAGCTTATCTCAGATTGTAGATTAATTTGTGTTACTGTAGAAACTTCAAAATTTATATGTTGAAAATTAGAACTAGAAAATTTTATGTCATTATAATTATACATATGATATAAATTTAATTTAATACTTGATTCAAAAAATAAAAAATTATATTTTTTAGCAAGTAAAATCCCATCTTCTATAGAAACTTCTCTTTTTAAAATATCATTTTTATTTCCAACTAAAGCAATTATTGGTTTAATAGATATATTTTGTTCTAATATATCAGTATACCATGATATAATATTTTCATAACTTTTTTGATTAGAAATATCATACATGAGTATGATGCCTGCTGCACCTCTATAGAATGATCGAGTTATTGATTTAAAATACTCTTGGCCTGCTGTATCCCAAATATGGATTTTTATATTAATATTTTGATTATTAACATTTATATTAATTATTTTAAAGGCAAAATCTACACCTATAGTACTATCACGATCTTCTACAAATATATCTGAAATATATCGATACAATAAACATGATTTACCTACATTTCCATCACCTACAATTACATATTTAAATACATAGTTATACATTATAAAGAGATAGATTATCACAAAAATTAAAATAAAATCAATTTTTATTAATTTTATAAAAATTAAAATAAAATCAATTTTTATTAATTTTATAAAAATTAATTTTATTACCATATATTCGAAATTTATTTAAAGTATAATATTTACTAATCAAACAAATATTAATTTATGATATACGATTAATATTATTTTAATCAAAATAATATTAATCGTATATATTATAATATGGCAAAAAGTATGAATATATTGAATGATAATCATATACTGTTGAGAAGATATGATATTTATTATAATACCCAAGAATCTTATTATTATAATATATTATCTCATGATTATTTAAATGATATAAATAATAATATTCATAATCATAATAATTATAATAGATATTTAATTCAACATAATTATAACAGCGATTATAACCTTGATAACAATAACTCCAATCTTGATAATATTAACAATAATAGATATTATATTTATCAAGACAATTTATCACCAATGATTGATATTAAATGTACATTATGTAAGCATGTTCAACTAGATGTAAAATTATATTATCAATATATTGAAGATTGTGTTTGTCCAATATGTTTAGAAAATCAAAAATGGTATTTACCATGTTCTTATAGTAATCAACATATTCTATCCTGTTTAGAATGTTATTGTGATATAACTAAAAATTATTCACCTGAAAAACGATGTAAACTATGTAATATAAATATTGAAATATTAGGTCCCAAAAAAAATTATAATGGCATATTTTATGCTTGGTGTGGAAAATGTTAAATTAAAAAAATGAAATTATAAGCAATTAAATATTATTTTATTTATATATTTAATGCCCCTTATCAATTCACTACGGACTAGTATCAATAGTACAACCGCTATTAGAGATTTTAGAAGAAAAGATTTTGGTTTATCCTGTATCAATTTGATAGTTAAATCATGTACTAAAAATGCAATATCTACAAATAAGAAACAAAGCTTAACTACAGAAATTAAAACATCTAAATTAATTTATGATGTTCTATCTAAAAATCTATCAACAGCATATATATTTTATGGTGGTAATATAATGACATTGCTTGACCATTTTCATGAACAAAATAACTATAATAAAATGCAATATTTTGTCCCTTCGAGTGAAATGAGTGCCGGTTTTTGTTCTTTAGGACATAATAAAGCAAAAAATAAATGTGATAGTGTTATTATAACAACCTCAGATCCTGGTTTGACAAATGTTCTAACTCCTTTAACAGATGCATACTACGACGATATCCCTTTATTAGTAATTTCCGGTGATGTTTCAACAGAAATGCAAGGTAAAAATGTATTCCAATCTGTACCTGTGCTTGAATTAACAAAAGCTATAACTTATTGGAATTATTCTTTGAATAAAACAAATGAAATTTTTGATGTATTATCTTATGCTTTAATGTTAGTAAAAAATGGAAAACAAGTTCATCTTAATATTCCAAAAGATATTTTAAATCAAAACATTTCCAATTTTGATAGTATTAATATTTTAAAACGAAAACACCATTTTTTGGATAATTTAAATGGCAAAAATATTAAAGTATTTTCATCAGATCAAATAAAAGACTGTGACTCTAATATTATAAAACCATTAGATATTGAAACAATACAGAAGGATTTATTAAACCAAACTTCATTTTGTAAAACAATTACACCACCTTTAACTATTGAAAACATTGCTGAAATTATCAATAAATCAATTAAACCTGTATTATATGTCGGACGGGGATGTATAAATGGAAGCAATGAATTAAGGCAATTAGCAGTATTGTCTCAAATACCAGTTACAACTACTATTCATGGTTTGGGAATTTTTGAAGAATCTCATTATTTAAGTTTAAAAATGTTAGGTATACATGGATCTATAAGAGCTAACCAGGCTATACAAAATGCAGATTGTATTATTTGTGTTGGAGCTAGATTTGATGATCAAACTGTAGGAAACATTAATAAATATGCTCCAAATGCAAAACACATAATTCATATCAATTCAAATAAAAATGTTTTTAATAAAATTATATCTAATAGTATTAATATTCATGGATTATGTGAAAAAGTTTTACCAGAATTATTAAAATATATTACTCCAAAAGAATCTATAGACTGGTTTAAAGAATTAAATCAATATAGAATAGATTTTCCTTATGATCCGGTAGGATTAAAACAGCAAGATATATTATTATTGCTAGATAAATTATTAGATCAATTAAATTTAAAAGATAAGTTGTTAATTACAAG
>Ga0102896_1000142_pt1 | contig 24704 bp, 21 predicted proteins | sample Colrivmet1554A02_FD_78457 | JGI IMG/M metagenome (GOLD analysis project Ga0102896, IMG submission 78457) | Estuarine microbial communities from the Columbia River estuary - metaG 1554A-02 | ecosystem: Environmental > Aquatic > Marine > Intertidal zone > Estuary | place: USA: Columbia River...
AGCTCTCCGTTGTAGGCCAAACCTTGCAAGTAGTCCACAAAGGGTCCCAAGGCGGCATTTGAAAGGCGCTGGGACTCCGTGAGGGCCCCTTCAGGCAAATGCAATGCGCCCGAATAATTCCGGTAAGGAATAGACAATCCCATGGCATCTTTGATGATGCCGTATTCACCGAAGAGTAGGATTTTGGCAAAGTAATTCGGGCTCATGGGCTAGGCAGGTTCGTTCAAAGGTACGGGTCCCTGTCCAACGCGGTCCGCCATGTAACGGCCGTCTTTGGCATAGGGAGCCAGTACTTGGGTAACAAACTCCATGGCTTTTTGTTCCACTTCAGCAGGGAAGAGCACATGCACATTGGCGCCTGCATCTAAGGTGAAGCCGATGGGTAGCCTACTTTCACGTCGGTAGGCACGAATGGCCTCGAGGATATGCAGTGTATTGGGACGCATGAGGATGTAGCTAGGCTGGGAGCTCATCATCAGGCCGTGCAAGGTGAGTGCTTCCTGCTCTACGAGGTCCAAAAAGGTCCAAACATCGCCCGTTTTCAAAATGGATTGCAAGTGGGCGATATTTTGGTGGGCCTGGGCAAAGCGTTGCTGAGCAAAGGGATGTCCCTCCATGAGCGCGTGGCCGGCGGTGCTGCTGACAGCTTTTTGACCGACATCGACGAGCATCACCACATCGCGGAATGAAGGGAAGATCGGGTGGACTGCATGGGGATAGACCACCGCGTAGTCATCGTGGCTTCCCGGAACGGAATGGGTCTCTCCCCAGACGACGAGGCCACCGTACACCGAGCGGCTCGCTGACCCTGAACCCAATCGGGCCAAAATCGACGCCTCGCGTCGTGCATCTACCGCCGGGAGGGCATGACCCAGGGCTTGGGCCGCGTCTACCACGCACAAGGCCAAAGCGCTGAGGCCCGAGGCAGAAGAGGCAATGCCACTGGAATGCGGAAAACTGTTGAAGGTATCCACGGTGACGCGGTAGTCCGCTAGCCAGGGGTGACGGTGTTGGATGCGTCCGATAAACTGCTCAATCTTGGGCACAAAGCTGGGTGTATCCACCCCGTTGAGCAGAACTTGAACGCCGTGGCCCGCCTCAAAGGTCGCCCGGGTCTGGGTATGGCAAGTATCTAGCGTAAAGCTGATGGAGGGGTTTGAAGGCAACTGCGGATCGCGCTTGCCCCAGTATTTGACCAACGCAATGTTGGATGGACTCTGCCAACCAAAGGTCATGCTCATGCGGAAATAGCTTCGGCGTCCGGGGCAATCTTCTTTACCATGCCTTGCAAGGCGCGGCCGGGACCGACTTCGTAGAAGTGCGTGGCGCCTGCGGCGACCATGGCCTGGACGGTCTGGGTCCATTTGACGGAACCCGTCAACTGTGCTTTGAGGTTGGCCCGAATTTCTTCCGGATCCGTCACGGGCGCCGCGACAACATTTTGGTAGATGGGGCAGCGAGGTGTTTGGAAAGCGACCGCATCCAAGGCTGTAGCCAGTTGCTCGCCGGCCGGGGCCATCAAGGGGCTATGGAAGGCGCCTCCAACAGGAAGGAGGAGGGCCCGTTTGGCCCCAGCTTCCTTGCAGGCCTCACATGCTGCTTCCACCGCGGCCGTGGCTCCTGAAATGACCAATTGGCCGGGGGTGTTGTAATTAGCGGGAACCACTAAGCCCGGGGTATTCGCACAAATTTGTTCGACCACGGCATCTTCCAGGCCTAGGATGGCGGCCATGGTGGAGGGCTCGGCTTCACAGGCAGCCTGCATGCCCAGGGCGCGCTGCGAGACCAGACGAAGGCCGTCGGAGAAATTCATGGCACCGGCAGCTACCAGGGCGGAGAATTCACCTAAGGAGTGGCCCGCTAGCATATTTGGTTGAAAGCTATCTCCCAAGCTCAGCGCTTTGGCGACCGAATGGACAAAAATGGCAGGTTGGGTGACCTTCGTTTGGGTCAAATCCTCCATAGTGCCATGGAACATGATGTCGGTCAGAGAAAAGCCCAGGACGTCATTGGCTTCCTCGAAGAGGTTGCGGTGTGCGTCGTACAGGTCTTGGGCCATTCCGGGGCTTTGAGCGCCTTGGCCGGGGAAGATGTATGCCTTCATTCGCCGTAGTATTCTACAAAGTTGTTCTCAGTTTCAACAATTCGGATGCCGTGCAACTGGGCGCCTTTGGCGGCAATCGCAGGGGCAAGACGCGCCCAGAAGGCGATGGCCAAATTTTCCGTGGAAGGCAAAATACCCTGCAAGAAGGGCACGTCCTCATTCAGATTTCGGTGATCCACATGGTCGATGATTTCGTGCATCATGATGGTCTTTAAATCCACCAAATTCATGACAAATCCCGTGTCCGGATTTACCTCACCCTTCACCGTGACGATGAGCTGAAAATTATGCCCATGGCCAAAGCGGTTGGAACATTTACCAAATACCGCCTCGTTTTGGTCGTCAGACCAGGCAGCATTGTACAGTCGATGCGAGGCACTAAAGGTCTCTCGGCGCTGGATGTACACCATAAATCTGGGATTATTCGGCCAGTGTGGGGCGTGCTTCGGCCTCCAAAGGAGCGGGGATCGAAGCGAGCGCTAAAAGCATCGATTTGACCGGGCCATCTACTTCCAAGCGGTAGGAAATCAAGGCTTGGTTCGGTGCGAAAGCCAAGGAAGGGGTAACGACTTGAATGTTGAATTCGTCATACCCCTTGGTGTTCAATACGTTGCGCTTTCCGCTCATGTCGGTCAATCGGAAGGAACCGGAAGCCCACTGGCTGCCGTCGGTCAATTGCACGTCGACAATTTCCATTGCCTGGTTGGCAGATTTTTTCACCTGCACATGGTAGAGCGTGGCGGATTTTTGAGAAATGGTCGCTTTGGGGGTGCTGCACGCACTCATTACCGCTGCAATCACGAGCAAGGAAGCCCAATTTTTCATAGCCTAAGTATTTGAAGCAAAGGTCGGAAAAACAAAGGAAAGTACCTACCAACCTCCGCTGGCCCCGCCGCCGCCAAAGCCACTTCCGCCGCCAAATCCGCCACCGAATCCACCCCCGCGGTAGACGCCGCCGCCCATTGGTCCGATCCAGTAGCCACCGCCTCCCCGCATGCCGCCTCCGCCTCCATTTTTTGCGATGAGGCTGACCACAATCGCGACGAGAAGGATAAAGAAGAGGGCACGTTTCTTTTTTCGGGAATCCTCGCCCGGTGAAGGGGCGGCCTTGAATTGGCCGGAGAGCATTTGGGCCATCTGGGTGGCCATTTCGGTCAATCCCGCTTCATAGGCCCCTTCGCGAAAGGCCGGGACGAGGATCTCCTCAATCAATCGGCTGCATTGGTAATCTGTGAGGGTAGCCTCCACGCCATAGCCCGTTGAAATGGCCATCTTTCGATCCCCCAGGGCAATCAAAACGAGCACGCCATTGTCTTGGCCGGCTTGTCCAACGCCCCAATCGCTGAGGGTCATGGCTGCTTGATAATTGATGTCATCCGGGCAGGAATCCACAAATACCACGGCAATTTGTGTGGAGCTCGAGTCGTTGATGGCCTGAAGGACAGCCTCCAAACGGGCCTCTTCGGCGGGCTCTAAAATGGATGAGGCAGAAAGGCCTTGAAAGGTGACGAGGCCTTCTCGGACAGCGGGTTTGGGCCCAATTTGTCCCGAGACACTCAGCGCACCGAGAAGAAGCAAGGGGGTGAACAGCTGGCGAAACGCCCTCATGCCGAGTGGCTGATTTCGTCGGAAAGCTCATTGACATCGGACGCTCCAGCATGCGGGAAATGCGTGGCTAGAGCCCCCCCTGCCTGGGCGATGCCCGCACAGAGTGCAGCGACCCAATCGGATGCTTCCAAGGCGGGGTGCATGGCATCCCGCACATCGTCCCAAAAGGCCTGTCCCACTTTTTCATGGATGCCCTGGTCTCCAAGGATGGCATACTTGCGGCTATCTAATGCGATGTAAAAAAGGATGCCATTGCGCAAGGCGGTCTTATGCATGCCCAACTTTTGAAACCAATAGCGGGCTTCAATGAGCGCATCGCGCGTGCAGGTCTCGGCAACATGCACGCGGATTTCGCCTGAACAATGCTTCTCCGCAGAGGCAATGGCGGCTTGGAGTGTCAGACGGTGTTCTTCCTGGAGCGGCTGCTTCATTCGAAAGAGACCTCGGGGGCTGCTTCAGCGCCGGCAACGGCTTCGAAGTAACCACGTGGTTCAAAGCCACCTATTCCCGCGATCCAAGATGCTGGAATACGCTTGATGGCACTATTGTACGCCTGGGTAGACTTGTTAAATCGGTCGCGGGCGATATTGATGCGGTTTTCAGTGCCTTCCAGTTGGTCCTGAAGTGCCAAGAAATTTTGGTTGGCCTTCAATTCGGGGTAGCGTTCTACCGTCAACAACAAGCGATCCAAGGAACCCTTTAGAGCCCCCTGTGCCTGTTGGAATTGCGCGATGTTCTCAGGGGTCAAGTTGGAGGCATCCAGGTTGACGGAGGTCGCGTTGGCGCGGGCCTCAATCACACGCGTCAGAGTTTCTTGCTCAAAGTCCGCATAGCCCTTGACGGTGGCAACCAAATTGGGAATAAGATCGGCACGGCGCTGATAAGCGCTTTGAACCTCGCCCCACTGGCCTTCAATGCCTTCATTCAGGGTCACAAAACGGTTGTGGGTGCTGACGCCCCACATAAGAAGGCCTAAGACAACCGCGACGAGGGATAGAATGGTGATCGTTGATCGTTTCATTTGAAAGAATCCAATTGTTTTCTCAGGGACTCCATGTCCCCCTTAATCTTTAGCAAACGGCGTACCACATCTTCTGTTTGAACCACATCCGTCGGGTTATCCTTGTATTTCTGCCGGGCGCCCTTGAGGGTAAAACCGCGCTCTTTCACCAGGTGGTAAATGCGTCGTACCGCTTCCATGTTTTCAGGCGTGTACTTTCGAACCCCGCGTTCATTTTTCTTGGGGCGCAATTCGGGAAATTCTTTTTCCCAAAAGCGAAGCGTCGACGTATTCAACTCAAAAATTTCGGCTACTTCGCCTATGCTATAGTAGCGTTTGGTCCATTTGGTGGGGAGGGTGGCCATATTAGTCGAAACTTTGGTTAGAGGCCGCGGCAGCCCGAACGAGGGCGTCGTATTCGGCCGGGGTCAAATCGTTGAAGAAATAGTTGATGGGGTTGACGCGACGGCCATTGCGAATGACCTCATAGTGCAGGTGCGGAGCAGTCGATCGACCGGTGTTGCCGACGTACCCGATCAGGTCGCCCCGCTTCACTTTTTGGCCTTGCCGCTTTACGACACGGTCCATGTGGGCATACAGGGTGTGGTAGCCAAAACCGTGGCTAATGGTCAAGTGTTTGCCAAACCCGCGTCCACCATATACGTCGTTCGAGATAATCTTCCCGTCGGCCGTGGCATAGATGGGGGTGCCTTTTTTCGCTGTGAAATCCACCCCTGCGTGCAATTTGCGCACCTTGAAGATGGGGTGAATGCGGTAACCAAAGCCCGACGAAAAGCGAACACCTTGACGCATTTTGACCGGGCGAATGGCGGGGAGGGCATTCAAGAGCGCCTCCTTGTTGCCCGCGAGCTTGGCGAGTTCGTCCAAACTCTCAGATTGCACCGCGAGTCGCTTGGTCAATTCATCAACTTTGCGGGCCGTGCGCTCTAGGAGGGCCGCATTACTCAGTCCGCGGATGGCTTCATACCGTTCTGCTGCACCGCCAATGCTCGCGAGCCGAACTTCGGTGGAGAGCGGTTCAGATTCAAAAACAACCCGGTACACCTCATCGTCACGGCGCTCCATATCGCCCATGACAAGCGACAGCTCATCGACGCGATCGCTGAGCTGTTCATAGGTCAATAACACCTCATTGAGCTCACGTTTGAGCGCCTTTTCCTTTGGGGAGTCGAGCACATTCTCTAGAACTAGGTAAAAAAGGATGCCTAGGAGCACGGAAGCGAGGAGGAATAAGCTCGTGTCCCGGAGTCGATGGCGCCATGTGCGCTCCACTTTGTGGTACGCCAGGGTCAATGGGTCATATATGTACTTCGCTTTCCGCATGACGGGGGTATTTCCCCTAATTTTGGAGTCCTTCAAAAGTAGGCAATCATGACTTCCTCGGAAATTCGCTCCACATTTTTAGATTTCTTTCAGTCCAAAGGCCATGCCATTGTACCCTCTGCGCCATTGGTCATGAAGGATGACCCCACTTTGATGTTCACCAATGCAGGGATGAATCCCTTCAAAGATGTCTTCATCGGGGCCCGTCCGGCTACGCATGCCCGCATTGCGGACACCCAGAAATGTTTACGCGTCAGCGGGAAGCACAACGATTTGGAGGAAGTAGGCATTGACACCTACCACCACACGTTGTTTGAAATGTTGGGCAATTGGAGCTTTGGGGACTACTTCAAGCAAGAAGCCATTGACTGGGCCTGGGAGCTTTTGACGGAGGTATACGGCTTGAATCCTGAGCAATTGTACGTCACCGTCTTTGGGGGCGATGCAGGGGATGGATTGGCCGCCGACGAGGAGGCACGCGGTATGTGGGGAAAGCACGTGGCGGCAGACCGCATTCTCGATGGCTCTAAAAAAGATAATTTTTGGGAAATGGGCGAAACGGGACCCTGTGGCCCCTGCTCGGAAATCCACATTGATTTGCGCCCTGCTGCCGAGCGCAGCGCACAGCCCGGGGCGGACCTTGTGAATGCGGACCACCCGCAAGTCATCGAAATCTGGAATTTGGTCTTCATGCAATTTCAGCGCAAGGCGGACGGTTCCTTGGTGCCTTTGCCCGCACAGCACGTCGATACCGGTATGGGTTTCGAGCGCCTGGTACGCGCCATAGAAGGCAAATCGTCGAACTATGACACGGATGTATTCAAGCCCTATTTGGACAAGCTTTCCCAACTGAGTGGCCGTGTTTATGGCCAAGAGGAACGCATTGACATTGCCTTCCGGGTGATTGCCGACCACATCCGCGCCGTGGCCTTTGCCATCGCCGATGGCCAGTTGCCGGCATCGGGCGGGGCGGGCTATGTCATACGCCGCATTTTACGCCGAGCGGTCCGCTACGGCTATTCGGACTTAGGTTTCCGCGACCCTTTTATGACCCATTTGGTCCCCGTGATGCAAGAGGCCATGGGCGAGGCCTTTCCCGAATTGCATAGTCAAGGGACCCTGGTAGCGCAAGTCATTGCGGAGGAAGAAAGTGCCTTCTTGCGCACTCTTGAGTCTGGCTTGAAACGTTTAGATGCCGCGATAGTCGAAGCTCAAGATGGTCTTGTTTCCGGCGCACGCGCGTTTGAATTGTATGACACATTTGGATTCCCCTTGGATCTCACGGCTCTGATTTGCCGGGAAAAGGGCATGTCGGTGGACGAGGCGGGATTCCACGCCGAAATGGCCAACCAAAAAGCGCGTTCGCGCGCTGCATCCGCTCAGAAAGTGGGCGACTGGGTTGAGTTGGCCCAAGGAGCAAGCGATGTATTTACCGGGTACGACCAATTGGAGGCGACCTGCCGCGTCCTGCGTCACCGCGAGGTGGAAACCCCGAAGGGAAGAATGATCCACGTGGTCTTGGAAGGCAGCCCCTTCTACCCCGAGGGGGGTGGCCAAATTGGCGATCAGGGCTGGTTGCGTTTTGGCGATGAGACCCTCGAAGTGATGCAAACCACGAAAGAAACGGGGGTGATCCTGCACCATTTGGCCCTCGCTCCATCCTCGTGGACGGCAGAAGCCCATGCCCGTGTGGATGGGGCACGCCGCCGCGCCTCCAGTGAAAACCACAGCGCCACACACCTGATGCACCACGCCCTGCGCACTGTTCTTGGCAGCCATGTGGAACAACGTGGTTCCTTGGTACACCCCGGCGGACTGCGCTTTGACTTCTCTCATTTCCAGAAAATGACCCCTGAGGAATGGCAGCGGGTGGAAGCCGAGGTTCGCCAGATGATTGCGGATGCGCTGCCATTGCAGGTCCATGCAGATGTCAATGTAGACGAAGCCAAAGCGATGGGGGCGATGGCCCTCTTCGGCGAAAAATACGGCGACAAGGTGCGTGTCATTCAGTTTGGACCAAGCATTGAACTCTGTGGCGGCACCCACGTAGCCAACACTCAGCAACTGGGTACCTTTATCTTGTTAAACGAATCTTCCGTGGCGGCTGGGGTTCGCCGCGTGGAGGCCTTGGCAGGGCAGGCGGCGCTCGATTACCTCCTCGCGCAGCACCAAACGTTGGCTGAAGTCACGGCAGAAGCCAAAAATTCCGACCCGACCGCAGTCATCCGCGACCTTCGTGCAGAAGTGAGCGAGCTTCAAAAGAAGTTGGAAGAATTGAACCGGGCTCAAGCCGGGAACCTCAAAGGGGAATTGATCGATGGGGCAGAGGTCATTGCGGGCTATCGAGTGATGGCGGCGCAAGTAACCTTGGATGCGGCCTCCGCCAAAGACCTGGTTTTCCAAATTAAGGACCACCATCCCGATGCGATTGTCTTGCTCGCCATGGAAGCGGAGGGCAAAGCCCAAATCCACTTGGGGGCAGGTTCAGAAGCGTTAACGCATGTCCACGCTGGGCAGTGGGTGCGCGAGCTGGGCGCCTTCATCCAAGGCGGTGGAGGGGGACAACCCTTTTATGCCTCGGCAGGAGGAAAAAATCCCGCGGGAATTCCCGACCTTTTACGTGCATTTAAAGAAAAAGTAGCCGCATGCAACGCATAATTATTCTGGCCTTCATGGCCGGGGCCTGGGGGCTTCGCGCACAAACACAGCCTCGGTATTACACGGACAGCGATGTACGCCAGCGCGTGGTGAATTTCAATGTATACGGTCAGCCTGGGACCGTTTTCCGCCGCATTGGTGCGGACCTCAACGGGGTTCAACCCGACGTGACGGATAGATTTTTGCCGCGTTTAACTGCCGAGACGGGGTTCAGTGCGGATTTTAATCTTCGGCCGCTCTACCTCGGAATTGGAGTGGGGCAGTCCTGGATCAATTATGGCCACCGTTTTGAATCGGGCCAAACGTTTGGTGTTCAGGCGCGCTATTGGGCCATTCCCTTGCGTGCCGGTCTTGTCACGCATTTAAGCGACGAGGTTACGCTGGAGGCCTGGCCAAATGTGACCTACCGCCGTGCGATTTCCTTTGAACACAGCGATTTAGTGAATCCGGTCTATGCGGACCAGTTTTGGACGGCTGGATTGCAGGTGGGCTCAACGGTGGGCATCACCGAATACCTCAGTTTTGTGCTGATGGGGGTGATGGATTACGGATTCAATGACCTGGAAGAGGGAACAGGCTGGCGAGACTACACAGAACTACCCCTATTTCTCGGAGTTCGGGCAGGACTCCGCGTCGCGCTCTAAACGCTCACAAAGCGGGCAGCAGCTGCTCCAGGGCCATGCCCCGCGAACCTTTGATCCAAACGAACGCACCGGATAGGTCTTCCGCCTGCAGCGCTTGGAGGGCTTCAGATGTTTGGGCAAAACAGCGGTAATGCTCGGGGTGCTGGGTCGCTTGAAAAGCTTCACCTATCAACCAAACGTTCACGGCTCCTTGTTCCACAAAGAGGTTCACCATGCGTTGGTGCTCCTCAGCGGTGTATTCCCCCATTTCAAAGAGATCCCCCGCCATGTAATAATGCACGCGATCTGGGTGGCTTGATAGAGCATGACGGAACGAAACCTCCATGCTACTCGGGTTGGCGTTGTAGGCGTCGAGAAAAACAACATTCTTCTCGGTGGTTCGAATCTCTCCCCGGTTATTACTGGGGACATAGGCGGCAATGCCGGCGCAAATGTCTTCGGACGATACGCCCAAATGAGTACCCAAGGACCAAGCGGCCCGGAGGTTGGTTCCTTGAAAGGCACCGCTCAGGTGGCTTTTCACCTGTGCCGTTCCGCGCTGGATGTGGACAAAGCCATCGCTTTCAATCCACGTATGGAGATCGGCGAGGAAAGGGATGGCATGAGGTCCCGCATGCTGAACTTGAAGCGCATCGTCTGGATTGATCAACCGTTCGCCGCCTACCCCCAACAGATAGCGGTACATCTCTGTTTTTCCCCGTATCACGCCCTCCACACCGCCAAAACCCTCCAGGTGAGCGCGTCCAAAGTTGGTGATGTAGCCCAGCGTGGGTTCGGCTATTCGGCAAAGGGCATCAATTTCCCGTTGGTGGTTCGCCCCCATTTCAACGACGGCGAGATCGTGCTCGTCCTGCAATTGAAGGAGGGTGAAGGGGACACCCAGATGGTTGTTCAGGTTGCCTTTGGTCGCGTGCACGCGAAAACGTTGGCTGAGCACGGAGGCGAATAGTTCTTTGACGGTGGTCTTGCCATTGCTGCCGGTTAGCGCGATAATGGGTTTGCCCCATTGGCGGCGGTGGTGACGTGCTAGGTCTTGCAGGGCCTGAATGACAGAGGGGACGCGAAATACGCCGGGATGCGCTTCGGACAACCCCGGTACGGCATCCTCAATAACGACCGCGGATGCGCCCTTCGTCAAGGCCTCGGAGGCAAAAGTATGCCCATCAAAGTGGGCGCCTTTCAGCGCAAAAAAAATCTGCCCAGACTCGAGAGATCGTGAGTCTGAGCAGATTCCAACATGCTCGTCAAAGCATGCGTAGAGGGCTTCCATCAGGGCTTGTAGCGGCGGAATTTTTCTTCTTTGGGCTTGGCCGTGCTCTTACGACGCGTGTCATCCAAGTTCTGGAATCCAACACGGTCCATCGCACAACGGAAGCCAATGAAATCCGTCGACAAATCTTGCTCCAGGTAACGGCGGGTACCCGGAGAGAGCCAATAGGCCATATCCTTCCAAGATCCTCCTTTGAATACGCGGGTGCTGTTGCCGATAAGGGTTGACTCTCCGTACTCGTACATCGGAGCGTCGCCTTCTGCTACGCCTCCTTTGTCATACAAGATGGAAGACTCCACATCACCATCCACAAAGTCGCGGTAATCGGATTTCTGATAATTGCGGCGGCCCAAGTTTTCCTCTTCGGTGACCTTGCGCACGGGCAATTGTCCGGGAAGACGCACCAGGCTGCTGTCGGTGTCGTACTGGGGCTCTGTCAAGACGGCCAATTCGCCCATCCCTTCAAAATTGTTGTCGAAGGTTTCGAATTGGTTACCACGGAAGGGACGGTGGTCGCTCATGTCCGTACCCGAAAGTGGGCGGTACACGTCGAGAACCCATTCCGCTACGTTGCCGGCCATATCATACAAGCCAAAGTCGTTCGGCGGGTAGAAGCGTACCTGCATCGTGATGTTCGCTTGGTCGTTCAAGTATCCACCGATACCCATGTTGTCTCCCGCACCACGGCGATAGTTGGCCAACATGTCGCCACGGTTTTGTTTGTCTGAATTGCGGACACTCGATCCGTTCCAGGTGTACTTATTGCGGTCGATCGTCCGGTTGTATACGCGGTTGCCCACTTCGGCGTACGCAGCATACTCCCATTCAGCTTCGGTTGGGAGGCGGTACTTTGGAAGCAGGATGCCATCCTCGATACGAGCGGGCCGTCCTTCTTTGCCGTAGACTTGCTGAGGCGAAATGTCTTTCAGGCCCTTTTTGTTTTGCTGCGTGTATTCGCCTTGCTTGTAGAGGTATACTTCCGTATTGAAGTTCTGATCGTCCGCCTGGTTGGCCATCACGTTAAGAATTCCTTTGTCAATCAAGATCTGTTCGTTGACTCGGTCGGTTCTCCACGAGCAGTAACGCATGGCTTGCTCCCATGAAACGCCCACAACAGGGTAGAAGTTGTAGGCCGGGTGGCGGAGGTAGTTCTCTACGTAGGTCTCGTTGTAGCCCAACTTATCACGCCACACCAACGTATCTGGGAGGGCGGACTGATAAATCTGAGGGTAGTACCCGTAATCGTAGACGCGGCGCAACCAATAGAGGTATTCGCGGTAGTCCGCATTGGTGACCTCGTTCTCGTCCATGTAGAAGGACGCGACGGTGACGCGATTTGGGGTGTTGTTCCAGTCGCGGATAAAATCTTCCTCAGCACGGCCCATAATGAAGGTGCCGCCCTCGACGAACACCAAACCGGGTCCGGTTTCTTGGCCTTTGTAGTTCAGGTTGATTTGGAATCCACCGTTTTTCTTGTCGTTGTAGGCCATGCCGGTCGTACTTGACGCCGTCTTGCCACAACTAGCCAAAAGCATGGTCGCCGCGAGGGCCGCCGTGCAGGAACGAAGAACAGATTGAAGCTTCATAAGAGAATCAATTAGAATTTGGGACACTTGATTTCGCTGTAGCGCGTGCGGCGTGAGCGGCAAGGGAACTGGTAGGACATGGAGATTTCATGTGCACCGCCCAAGGTGTTTTTCAAAGGAGAAATCGTGTAATCGTAGGAGTAGCCAAACGTCCAGGGTACATCATTCGGGGCAATGCCCACGATGAAAACCAAGGCGTCGGGATTGGTACTGATAGCACCGATGGCTTGGCGGTAGGCCATTCCACCGGTCATCGGACCGCGGTTGAACGAAACGCCACCCGTTAATTGGTTTGCTCCGCCTTGGCTCTGAAAGACCACGTGGGGAATCAAGAGGTTGTCCAAGGAGTTGTATAAGCGCTTACGGCCCAAAGGAATGGTTGCACCCATCTGAGCAGACAACTTCATGGGGAGGGAGTTGTTGGAGAGGAAGGCCTCATTGGGCTCCGTCACGTGGGAAGCGGTAATACCTGCGTAAAAATGTTCGGTGAAACCCAACATGCCAAAGGTTAAATCCAAATGGCTGTTAGTGGTATTGTCTGGAGCAATTTCATTCGTGGGCTTGACAAAACCGTAGAAGGGGTCAATCTGATCTGGGAAGGTCAAACTGTTCCAGTCCAACGCGCGCTGACGGAAGGTTCCTTGTGCCCCAAACAAAATTGAGAAGTCACGGGTCACCGTGAGGTGGTAGGAGTAAATCAACGACGCTTCGGTAAGGCTAAGCGCTCCGTTGGCGGCTTCGTCTTGCATAATGAGCACGCCGACTCCGCCATTTAGACGATCAACATACTGGTCGTAGGACGCCGAATACGTTTGATACACACCCAAAGATGGGTACTGGTTTCGGTAGTTGACGTTGACCTTGGGACACTGTTTGACACCGGCGAAGGCGGGGTTCAAATACAGTGGATTGGCATAGAATTGCGTAAAATGGGGATCCTGACCGTAAACGGACGAGAGCCCCAAAAGGACGAAAGCTATGGTCAATAGGCGTTTCACTGCCATGTTAGATGTACGGATTAAGAGCCACAAGTATACGATTTTCCTCGTTCTTTCGTGAAAAAGAGCGCAAATTTGCCTGAACAACAAACGCGGCTTTTGCCCGTTTATGACATGAACTCATGGAAATCATTCAACCACTCGCCGACCTAATCTGAGACTTTTGACGCTTCGCATCCTCCTAATTTCGGTTTTAATAGGTGTAAATCAGTTATTTGCACAGGTCGATCCATCGGTTTTGGCTCAAGGAGAATGGGCCAAAGTGGCGGTGTCCGAAGACGGCATTTACAGCTTGACGGCGTCGGATTTGGAAAGTTTGGGCTTCGGCTCAGCGCCCTTTATTTCAGCCCAATTGGGCATTTACGGGAGAACGGCGGGGGTCCTGCCCGAGCGGAATAGCAGTTTGCGCGAAGTCGATTTGCTGCCTCTCCACATTCTGGTTGAAGATGGAGGCGATGGGGCGTTTTCTGGCGCGGACCGGATCTACTTCTATGGTCAAAGCCCGCATGCCTGGGTATACAACACGGTGACCGAACGCTTCGACCCGATGCGCCATCCCTACAGCGATCAGCAGGTCTACTTTGTGACAACCACGGAGGGAGGCGCGCGCCTTTCTACACCCCCTGTTTTGGCAGGGCCTGCGATGGAGGTATCCCGCTACACCTACGTGGCCCATCACGAAGAAGAACTCCAAAATCTAGTGGGCAGTGGCCGACAGTGGTTTGGGGAACATTTTGACTACACCCTGACGCGGCAAGTGAATTTGGGTTTGGACGCTTTGGATGCGCAAAGCACGGCCTTGTTCCGAGCGCGCGGCGTCGGCCGCTCCACCATTTCTGGCACCAAACTCGAGCTCAGTAGTGCCCAAGGGCCAATCGGCGAGCTCTCCTTTGGATCCATAGCGGCCTCCTCCGGCGCGGACTACGTGGACGAAGCCGCATTCACACAATTTCAAAGCGCGGTGAGCCCATCGTGGGGCGACGTGACCTTGACCTTCAATCGAGACATCAACCCCAGTGCCGCGGCATGGCTGGACTACGTAAACGTGCATGCCGATGCCCCCTTCACGTGGCGCCTGACGCCACAAGTCTGGCATTTCGCACCCATGGATACCGCGGTCCTCCAGGCCAACCTATCTCAGGTTACAGGAGGATTGACCGCAAATGGTCAAGCATGGAATGTGAGCAATCCGCTCCAGCCCCACCGAATTACACCGCTGGGCTTCTCGGCGAATGGTTCGGCGCATTGGGGCTTGCGTTTGGACGGCATGCAAGCCCAGACCGTGGCCGTATTTGAAACGTCGGCGCCAAAGCCCGCCTTGCTCGGCAAAGTCGCCCTGCAAAATTTACGTCAATCGGGCCCCTTGGATTATGTCATCGTGGTCCCGGCCTTCTTGCTGCCACAGGCCCAGCGATTGGCTGATTTCCATGCCGACCGGGGCTTGCGCGTCAAAGCGGTCGATGTGCAAACGATTTACAACGAATTCTCGACGGGCGTTCAGGATATAACCGCCATCAAAGACTACCTGCGCCATCTGTGGAATACGGCAGATTCGGCCGTGGATCGCCCCAAATATTTGCTCCTTTTTGGCGATGCCTCCTACGATTACCGGGGAGTCGTCGAGCCGAACACAAACCATGTGCCCATCTACCAGAGCTACAGCAGCTTTTCCCTTTATTCCTCCTTCAGTACAGATGACTTTTACGGCTTCATGGATGCCGATGAGGGCAACAATCTTCGGGCGAAAGGTTTGGACTTAGGCATTGGCCGAATTCCTGTCAATACCGTGGAAGAAGCCAAAGCGGTTGTCGACAAGATCATGGCCTATTCGAACCCACAAAAATCCCTGGGTAATTGGCGAAAAAAGGTCCTCTTCGTCTCGGACGACGTCGACAAAGGGTGGGAAGCGGTTTTGACGAGCATCCCGAACATCATCGCAGACCGCATTGATACGACCTATCCCTTTTTGGACATCGACAAGATGTATGCCGACAGCTATGAGCAACAGTCGAGCAGTGCGAGCCAGAGCTATCCGAGGTTGCGCACGGAGTTGATTCAATCGATCAATGCGGGCAATTTGGTTACGGCCTATGTGGGCCATGGGGGCGAGGTGGGCTGGGCCAGCGAGAACATTCTCCAGCTCAACGACACCAAAACCTTCTCCAACGGGGCGAAACTGCCCCTTTTTGTGACCGTCACCTGCGAGTTTAGCCGCTTGGATGATCCGTTGCGAACCTCGGCGGGGGAACACCTACTTCTCAACCCCGAGGGCGGAGCCATTGCATTGCTCAGTACCACCAGAGTGGTCTACGTGGATGGGGCGGCGACCCTGAACGACTCCATTTTCCGTGTCATTTTTGAGAAAGAGGGCGGGCAGTACCGAACGTTCGGCCAAATCCTCCGCAGTGCGAAAAATGGCACCACTTCAGCCGACAAATTGCGGTTCTCTCTGCTCGGCGATCCCGCATTGCGTCTCAATATTCCGGAGCATGAAGTCGTTTTGGATAGCCTCAACGCACGCCCCTTGGTGCCCAGTACCCTAGCGTCGGAGAGCGATACGCTTCAAGCCCTGTCGCGGGTGCGCATCCGCGGCCACGTCCAAGATGGGGCTACCGGCCTCCTTCGAACAGACTTTAACGGGCCGATGGACGTCGTGCTCTATGACAAAAAGGTCCAGCGAAGCACCCTGAAAAATGACAACGAAGGCCCCTTCATTTCATTTGGGGAATGGGCGAATGCGGCCTACCGGGGTAAGGTATACGCCCAATCCGGACAGTTTGTGGCCGAATGGGTAATGCCCTTAGACATTGCCTTGCAAGTGGGACAAGGCAAGTTCTCCTTCTATGCCCAAGCGGATTCCACGGATGCCTCAGGCAGTGATTTCCGCGTATGGATTGGAGGCATTGACCCCGACGCTCCGGTCGATGTGACGGGCCCGACCGTGGAGGTCTACATGGGCGACACCAATTTTGTTTCGGGCGGCATCACCGGGCCTAGCCCGCTAGGACTGGTGCGCCTCTTTGACGAAAACGGCATCAATGCGGTGGGCAATGGGATTGGACACGACCTCACTGGGGCCCTCGATGGCGATTGGAATGCCTCCTTCTCCCTAAACAGCCGCTACAGCGCCAATCCAGGCACCTACCAACGTGGGGAGGCGACTTGGCCATTTGAAGATTTAACGGATGGTCTGCATACTTTTTCGGTTCGAGCTTGGGACAGCTACAATAATGTTTCGGAGGGCAGCGTTGAGTTCGTAGTGATTTCCCGCGACCAACTTCAGCTCGGTGCCATGCGCATCTACCCCAATCCCGGCACCGGTCCCTTCTATTTGGATGTCGAGCACAATGCGGAAGGGGATAGCTTGGAGGTAGAGTGGACTATTCACAGTCCCGATGGCCAACGGGTGTTTGAAGACCAGTGGCGAGGTCAAGCCTCTTCGGCTGTTCTGCAAGCCGCCTCTTGGGATGGAACCGATGGCCAAGGGCATCTCCTGCCGGCGGGTTGGTATGTAGCCAGGGTTAGAGTACGCCGTATTCTCGACGGCCAAACCCTGCATGCGGCGGAACGCGTAATCCTCCTCCACTAAACCTATATTTGTGCCTCTTATGAAGCGTTTTATTCGTCCAGTACTTTTTTCGATTGCACTCACCGCGGGAGTGGCGGCTTCGGCCCAGACCACCGCGTTTGGAGATAATTTGAATGTCGTGACATCGGCCCTGCCCATGCTCAACATTGGTCCGGACGCCCGAATGGGTGGGATGGCCAATGCGGGCGTAGCGGCATCGCCCGATGCCAATGCGCTATTTTGGAATCCTGCCAAACTCGCCTTTATGGGGGCCGGCACCATGCAAGGGGGGCTGTCCTACACTCCATGGCTGCGCCGCTTGGTGCCTGACGTCGAACTCATGTTTGCCAACGTGGCCATGGGCTTGGGCGATCGTTCAGGAGTGGGTGCGAGCCTTCGGTATTTCTCTTTGGGGGACATCACCTTCCGCAATGAGCAAGGCGATGAGCAGGGCACGTATCGCCCTTACGAGATGGCTTTGGACGTGGCGTACGCCCTCAAACTTTCCGAAAACTGGTCCGCGGGAGTAGGTCTGCGCTATGCCTTATCGGATTTGACCCAAGGCCAGGTGGTGGGCAGCCTCCAAACCAAGCCCGGCCAAACCGTCGCAACGGATGTCTCCTTTTATTACCAAGGGGAAGAACTCAACCTGCCCGACGGCCAAAAGGGCCAATGGTTGGGGGGGCTCAACATTTCGAACATCGGTGCCAAAGTGAAATACACCGAATCGGGCGATGCGGACTTCATCCCCACAAACCTCAAATTGGGAGTGGGCTACAATTGGATTTTGGACCGCTACAACCGGGTGGTTGTACTTTTTGATGTCAACAAATTATTGGTTCCCACCCAGCCCGTGCGGGACCTGTTGGATGCAGATGGCGATGGCGATCGCTATGAAATCATTGCAGGCAAGGACGACAACGTTCCGGTCATTCAAGGCATCCTTCAAAGCTGGGATCCGGCGGCGAAACCGGATGGAAGCAGAGAACTGATGCGTGAATTCATGTATAATGCTGGGGTAGAGTACTGGTATGACAACAAATTTGCAGTTCGCGGGGGCTACCAACATGAAGACGCCCTGAAAGGCAATCGCCGCTTCTTCACGATGGGCTTTGGCCTGCGCTACAGCCTTTTGGGCTTGGACTTTGCCTACCTCTTTCCCGCGGACCAAACGGTTCGATCCCCTCTCGAGAACACGATTCGCTTCAGTGCGATAGTGGACTTGAATCAACTCTTAGATTGATCTCCTTAGTGTAAAAATTACCCTAGCGCCCATGTTCGGGCGCTAAGCACTATTTTTGACCCCGCTTAAACGCGCATCATGGCAAAGAAAAAACTGACCAAAGACGTCTATTTGAAGTGGTATGAGGACATGCTCTTCTGGCGAAAGTTTGAAGACATGGCCGCGGCCCTGTACATCCAACAGAAAATCCGTGGATTTCTTCACTTGTACAACGGGCAAGAGGCGGTTCTCGCCGGCGCGCTGTTGGCGATGGAACCCGGAGATAAAATGATAACGGCCTACCGTAACCACGTCCAGCCGATCGGTTTGGGGGTGGATCCACGCCGCATCATGGCCGAATTGATGGGCAAAGTGACCGGCACGTCCCGCGGTAAGGGGGGGTCGATGCACATGTTCTCCAAAGAGCACCACTTCTACGGCGGACACGGCATTGTCGGCGGCCAAATCCCCTTGGGTGCTGGTTTAGCATTTGCGGACAAATACAAGGGCGATGCGCACGTCACGATGACCTACATGGGCGATGGTGCGGTGCGTCAAGGCTCCTTGCACGAGACATTTAACTTGGCCATGCTTTGGAATTTACCCGTTGTCTTCGTCTGCGAAAACAACGGCTACGCGATGGGCACCAGCGTGGAGCGCACCGCGAACCACACCGAAATTTGGAAATTGGGCTTGGGCTATGAAATGCCTTGCCAAGCTGTGGATGGCATGGATCCCGCCGTGGTGTATGAAGCCATGCAAGAGGCGATTGATCGCGCGCGCTCCGGTGGCGGCCCGACCTTCTTAGAGATTCGCACCTACCGGTACAAGGGACACTCCATGTCGGACGCTCAGCATTACCGTACCAAAGACGAAGTGGCCGAATACCAGAAAGTGGACCCCATTCTTATCGCTCGCAATGTTTTGTCGAAGAAGAAGTGGGCGGCAGAGAAAGATTTTGAAGAAATCGAAACGCGTGTCAAAGCCTTGGTGGCCGAATGCGTCCAGTTTGGAGAGGATTCTCCCTTCCCGGAAGCGCATGAACTTTGGCAAGACATCTACGTTCAATCAGATTATCCATTCATCAAGGAATAAGTCATGGCAATCGTAATTAATATGCCTCGCTTGAGCGACACGATGACCGAAGGGGTCGTCGCAAAGTGGCACGTGAAAGTGGGCGATGCAATCACCGAAGGAACGCTTTTGGCCGAAATCGAAACGGATAAAGCGACCATGGACTTTGAGGCCTTTCCCGGCCAAGAGGGCACCTTGCTCCATATTGGCGTTGGGGAAGGCGAAACCTCTCCCGTTGATACGATTCTTGCCGTGATTGGCGCCAAAGGCGAGGATATTTCCGCGCTACTTTCTGGTGCGTCTGCGGCCCCTGCGCCCGCCGCTGCTCCTGCTCCGGCAGAGCCTGCTCCGGCTCCTGCCCCATCACCAGCTCCCGTCGCAGCCCCGGCACCTGCCGAGGATAGCCGGGTTAAAGCCTCTCCACTCGCGAAGAGTCTAGCGGCGGAAAAAGGAGTGGATCTACGCGCTGTGACAGGCAGTGGGGAAGGAGGCCGCATTGTCAAGCGTGACATTGAAACGGCCGCCTCCACCCCTGCGGTGGCCTCATCGGCTGCCCCGACTGCGGTGAGCTACCCTTCTTCGGGCTACCAAGACACCCCCATCTCACAGATGCGGAAAACCATCGCCAAGCGTTTGAGCGAAAGCAAATTCACGGCGCCACACTTCTACTTGACCATGTCCGTAGATATGGACGCAGCCATCGAAGCGCGTCAGGCCTTGAATGCAAGCGGGGACCACAGAATTTCCTTCAATGACTTGGTCGTGAAGGCCGTGGCGAAAGGCTTGAAAAAGCATCCGGCGGTCAACAGTGCCTGGTTGGGCGATGTCATCCGCACCAACTATGATGTCCACGTGGGCGTCGCGGTCGCGGTGGAAGACGGATTGCTTGTGCCGGTCGTACGCCATGCGGACGCCAAGAGTTTGACCCAAATCTCGGCCGAAGTCAAGGATTTTGCCCAGCGCGCGAAAACCAAGAAACTGCAGCCTGCAGATTGGGAGGGCAACACCTTTACCATTTCGAATTTGGGCATGTTTGGCATCGACCAATTCACGGCCATTGTGAATCCCCCGGATAGCTGCATTTTGGCAGTCGGAGGGATCCAATCGGTCCCTGTCGTGAAAAACGGCCAAGTAGTTCCCGGGAACATCATGAAGTTGACCCTGAGCTGCGACCACCGAGTGGTGGATGGCGCGACAGGTTCGGCCTTTTTGAACAGCGTGAAAGCGTTCTTGGAGTCCCCCGTGACGATGATGCTATAATTCTCTATCGCATTTCAGAAATAAAAGGGCCGCTGGGCCCTTTTTTTACCCGAAATTTGCTGCGTAGATTGATTCTAAATAACTAGTCCAGACTGCCCACCCCATGTTCCTCTCAGATTTGCCCCTCGGTCAGCGCGCTATTGTGCTACAGACCCCGGACAGCCTCCCGGTGAAGCTGTTTGAGATGGGCTGCATGCCTGGTGAGGAAATTGAGTTGGTGTTTGCCGCTCCGTTTCAAGACCCCATGTGCTTTCGCGTACAGGGCACGCTGATCTCGATGCGCCGCGATTTGGCCAAATTGATTCCGATTACATCTCCTGATGCCCGATAAAAAAGCGCTCCGAATTGCCCTCGTTGGCCGACCGAATACGGGAAAATCCTCGCTATTCAATCGTCTGACGGGCCTAAATCAGAAAGTGGGCAACTATCCAGGCATCACGATGGAGCGCACCACGGGATTGGCCAAATGGGCGCCCGGAGTTCTGGCTGAAGTCATTGACCTACCTGGGGTGTATTCCTTGCATGCCTCCTCCACGGATGAAGAAGTGGTCATGGAGGCCTTGCTTCAAGAGGCCCCTGAGGAGCGCATTGACCGGGTAATCGGCTTGGCCGATGGCACCAATTTGAAAACATGCCTTTTCGTTTTTAGCCAAGTTTTGGACTTGGGGCTGCCGGCTGTCTTGGCGGTCACTATGCGGGACGAAATGGAGCGCCGGGGCATGGAATTGAAAACGGAGGAGTTGGCAGCCACCTTGGGTTGTGCGGTCATCTTGGTCAACACCCGCACCGGGGAGGGGCTTGATGCGCTGCGCGAGGCGGTTCTTCGGGCCGAACCTTCGGGGAAATTGCCCTTCTTCCAGCCAGGCGGTTTGCATTTGCGTTGGCTTGCCCAAGTTCAAGAAGACCAATCCATGGCCCTTCCATACCGGGCTTGGTTGTGGGGCTTGAAAGAAGCACAGGTTGGAAAGTCTGACCGACTCCAGCAGCCCCCTCCACGAGCCAGAACGGATGAGGCGATACAACGCTACCGGCAGGTGAACCAATGGCTCCGTGCCTTCTTTGTCGCGGATCCGGTCAAAGACCGTCGTTGGACAGCCCGATTGGATCGCGTCGTGGTCCATCCGATTTGGGGCTCCGTGATCCTTTTTGGTCTGCTTTTCTTGCTCTTCCAAGGTCTTTTTTACGGATCGGAGGCGCCCATGAACTTCATTGACGACCAACTTGCGGCACTGTCCACCTGGCTAACCGACCATTTGCCGAGTGGATTTTTGGCGCACCTGCTCAGTCATGGCGTGGTGCCAGGCATCGCGGGGGTTCTGATGTTCATCCCTCAAATTGCCTTGCTTTTTGCGTTTATTTCGCTTTTGGAGGAAAGTGGCTACATGGCTCGCGTGGTATTCATCATGGACCGATTCATGCGCCCCTTCGGGCTCAGTGGCAAGTCTGTCGTGCCCATGGTCTCGGGAACTGCCTGCGCCATCCCGGCCATCATGTCGACCCGAAATATGGAAAATAGCCGTGAGCGCTTTCTGGCTATCGCGGTGACCCCCTTAATTACTTGCTCTGCCCGACTTCCTGTGTATGCCCTGCTGATCGGTTTAGTGATCCCCAATTCGGCCTGGATGGGCATGAATCTCCGGGGGGTGGTGCTCCTCGGGCTCTATGCCCTCGGATTTGTGGCGGCGCTCGCGGGTTCGGCTCTCCTTCACCGGTGGATGCCAGCCAAGAAAACCCCGGCCTTCCTCTTGGAAATGCCTCCCTACCGTTGGCCGCAAGGGCGGAACGTACTGACGGCGGTCTGGAACCGCACCAAGAGCTTTGTCACGGAAGCGGGTAAGATCATCTTGGCCATTTCAATCATTCTGTGGTTTTTGGCAAGTTTTGGCCCGAACCGAACTCCGGACTTTACCCAGGAACGCGCACCCCTTCCGATAGAGGAGAGCTACATCGGGTATGCGGGAAAAGCCATTGAACCGGTCATGGCCCCATTGGGCTTTGATTGGAAGGTGAGCGTGGCGGTGGTAAGTTCTTTCGTTGCCCGGGAGGTGTTCGTTGGAACGATGGCTACGCTCTACAGTGTCGACGATGAAGACAACACGACCATTCGTGCCCAAATGGCCCGCGAGGTCAATCCGCGAACAGGACAACCCTATTTTACCCTGGCCGTGGGGGTATCCCTCTTACTTTTTTATGCCTTTGCCATGCAGTGCGCGAGCACCTTTGCAGTCGTGGCGCGCGAAACGAAATCATACCGGTTTGCGGTGATCCAATTTATCGTGCTGGGGGCACTTGCCTATGGCGTGGCATGGATTGCCTATGCCATGCTGGTCTAAACTGTATCTTTAACGTATGATCGCTGTGGCTATTTGGACGCTTGTTTTCCTTGCCCTCGCCTATGTGTGCCGAGGATTTTGGCCTGTGGAGAAGCCTGCCCCGGGCTGTGGTACCCAATGCGGCTGTTCCAAACCCACCTCTTCCCATGACTAGGACAATTCTCATTACTGGAAGCTCACGCGGTATTGGCCGAGCTACTGCCCTGGCGCTCGTAGCTCAAGGGCATCGCGTCATTGCCGCAAGCCGATCAGGGGCTACCGTCCCCGGATGCCAGCCGCTGGCCCTCGACCTGACCCTTCCAGAGAGTATGACGCAGGCGGTCTCTTCCCTTCGCGCTCAGGGGGAAGTCATCGATGTGTTGATCAACAATGCGGGGGGGCTCGTGAATCGCCCCTATAATATGCTCACGCGCGAGGACTTCATGACCATGGCGCAGGTGAACTGGATTGGACCCGCGCTTTGGATCCAAAGTTTGGAATCGCTTTTTGCCCCGGGCGCCCATATTGTGAATATCTCCAGCATGGGGGGCTTTCAAGGGGCCTCCAAATATCCGGGTCTAGCGGCCTATGCATCGAGCAAAGCAGCCTTGGTCGGATTGACCGAATGCCTCCAAGCAGAGTGGGGGGATCGAGGTTGGACCTTCAATGCCTTGTGCTTGGGAGCAGTCCAAACCGAAATGTTGGCCGAAGCCTTCCCCGGATACGTGGCTCCAACCACTCCGGAAACCATGGGAAACTACTTGGCCCATTTCGGTCTAACGGGCCATGAAACCTACGCTGGTGCGGTGCTACCGGTGACGAAAAGCAATCCCTGAAAAAAAGTTTCAGAAGGCGAGTGCTGAAAAACAGCACTTTAAAAGATTCTTCAAATATTTTTTTAGGTAGGGTATTGCGCAATCAAAAAGTCGTTCTACATTTGCACTCCCCAAACGGAACAACGGTGACACACTGAAGGCCAGGCGGGGGAAGACAGAAGAAAGAAACTTCAACGTTCTTTAACATATTGTGAAATCGAAAGAGCTTCAACTCGAAGATTCTAATGAGATACTTCAAGAGGCCAGATCAAACAATCTTACAATGGAGAGTTTGATCCTGGCTCAGGATGAACGCTAGCGGCAGGCCTAACACATGCAAGTCGAGGGGTAGAATGTCTTCGGATGTTTGAGACCGGCGCACGGGTGCGTAACGCGTATGCAACCTACCTCTTACTGGGGAATAGCCCGGAGAAATTCGGATTAATGCCCCATATGCTCGTACGACCTCATGGTCGAGCGAGGAAAGCTCCGGCGGTAAGAGATGGGCATGCGTCCTATTAGCTTGTTGGTGAGGTAACGGCTCACCAAGGCTACGATAGGTAGGGGGCCTGAGAGGGTGACCCCCCACACTGGTACTGAGACACGGACCAGACTCCTACGGGAGGCAGCAGTGAGGAATATTGGGCAATGGAGGAAACTCTGACCCAGCCATGCCGCGTGCAGGAAGACGGCCCTATGGGTTGTAAACTGCTTTTGTACGAGAATAAACCTTTCCACGTGTGGAAAGCTGAAGGTACCGTACGAATAAGGATCGGCTAACTCCGTGCCAGCAGCCGCGGTAATACGGAGGATCCAAGCGTTATCCGGATTTATTGGGTTTAAAGGGTCCGTAGGCGGGTCTTTAAGTCAGTGGTGAAAGCCTGCAGCTTAACTGTAGAATTGCCATTGATACTGGAGACCTTGAGTGTAGTAGAAGTAGGCGGAATAAGGCATGTAGCGGTGAAATGCATAGATATGCCTTAGAACACCGATTGCGAAGGCAGCTTACTATGTTACAACTGACGCTGAGGGACGAAAGCGTGGGGAGCGAACAGGATTAGATACCCTGGTAGTCCACGCCGTAAACGATGATTACTCGCTGTTAGCGATATACAGTTAGCGGCCAAGCGAAAGCATTAAGTAATCCACCTGGGGAGTACGCCGGCAACGGTGAAACTCAAAGGAATTGACGGGGGCCCGCACAAGCGGTGGAGCATGTGGTTTAATTCGATGATACGCGA
>Ga0102896_1000163_pt1 | contig 23259 bp, 34 predicted proteins | sample Colrivmet1554A02_FD_78457 | JGI IMG/M metagenome (GOLD analysis project Ga0102896, IMG submission 78457) | Estuarine microbial communities from the Columbia River estuary - metaG 1554A-02 | ecosystem: Environmental > Aquatic > Marine > Intertidal zone > Estuary | place: USA: Columbia River...
ACTAATATATCCTTGTCATTCCTTTATGGTAGCCCCGAGCGGTTTCGATCCGCCTTCTCGTCAGTGAAAGTGACGTGTCCTAGCCAGTAGACGACGGGGCCATAAATCATAGACCAATAGCAGTGCGATATGTTTCAAGAATCATATCTTCTTCTTGCCGAACATGCGCTTCCTTCTTGCGAAGGCGAACAATCTGGCGAGTTGCCTTAACATCGTAACCTTCGCTCTTAACATCAGCGTAAATTTGTTTACGATCTAGTTTCTTGGCATCAATTTCTTGTTCAATGGTTTCGATACGCTCAACCAACAAACGATACTTATCAACTGCAATAACATCTGTCATATTATATATTCCTTAAAAATTGGAGTGACGGGTGGGATTTGAACCCACGGTTTTCAGGTTTTGCAGACCTGTGCATTGGACCACTCTGCCACCGTCACGTGGTACCAGCAGGTGGTAACGCTCCACCCAAACCAACCTTATGAGAGTCGGTCGTGCACTTGCACTGCTGGCATTGGTGCGTCTAGTAGGCCCCGACCCTACGACCTCTCCGTTATCAGCGGAGTGCTCTACCAACTGAGCTATAGACGCGAAATGGTAGGGGCAGTGGGACTCGAACCCACACTGGAGGGATTTTAAGTCCCTTGTCTCTGCCGTTGGACTATGCCCCCATGGGGTGGAAGACGGGACTCGAACCCGCGACATTCGGCACCACAAGCCGACGCTCTAACCAACTGAGCTACAACCACCATGGCGGAGAGGGACCTCTCCTATAATTTGGTGGACACTCTGGGGTTCGAACCCAGGACCTACAGGTTAAAAGCCCGTTGCTCTACCTACTGAGCTAAGTGTCCGAAACTGGTTGAGGAACTAACCGTGATTCCTCGCGTGCCTATTAAGTAGCAACCCTAACTGGTAGACGAGGAGGGACTCGAACCCCCAACCTAACCGTTATGAGCGGTCAGCTCTAACCATTGAGCTACTCGTCTAGATGTCAATTCGAACGGGATCGAAATCTATAGGAGCACCGACCACTCGACGCTCTATGTAATAACGATCAATGAACCGATCGGTAACAAGCGCAGACCGTGCATCTTCTTCAGAAGCATACACACCCAACAGAAGCGACCCTTCGTAATCCCATTCAGCTAATAACGCAAAAACTTCCATATCAATTACTCCGACAACCACTTTTTGATGGAACCATACTTAAGGTCGAGACGATACTCAAGAGATTCCCAACCATAGAAGCGCATTTCTTCATCATCAATGCCTTCTGCTTCACAGATAATGGCGACTGCTGCCGCATTATCAAAGCAGTTCTTGACCAAACCCATGATGCCGTCTACACGACAAACGAACTCAGCGAAGTTGCGATCCTGACGAATCTTTTCTTCGTCGATCTGCACAGAGAGTATACCGACGAGACGCTCGTATTCAGCATCAAACTCTTCAGTTGAAGAGAAGGTAACATCACGAGGGCGGAAACCATACACATCTTTGTGCAGGTCAGAATAGATGTCGCCATCGCGGCTATTGGTAGCGGTATTAATATCTCTAAGTGTAAGCATTTCGAATCACCTTCTCATCAACTACTCTTTCTTTATAGCTGATTCGCGGGCAAATGTCAAGCGGTATTTTGTAGGTAATACCGCAATTGATGGAGATTAATCTTTGTCTCGGTTGTCCACGTTTTCTTATCTAGATGGTGAACGTGGTATTTACAATCTCTGGAGAAATTACAATCTTCCCAGAAAACAATATGCTCATCAATCACAGTAAGGTCTTTACCTGTGACCGCGCGAAGAACCTCTTCGGTAACATTTTTATCCAGTCTACCAAAGTGACACCACATACCACCCGACCGAGGATTGATACAGTCTTGAATCTCTCTACACTCAAACGTTGGGCCACCTACAGACGCTCTGCCCGTATGTGGTGACCAGACTATCTCATAGTAGTCATCTGGCTCTTTACCCAACCAATTAGGAATATATTCAGAATCTTCTGTCACATGGTTCAGCAGCAAGGGAATGCCTGTATCAACTGATCCATAATGCGACATAAACTCCACATTATGTTTCTTACAATAAACGATATATTCTTCTGGTACCGTATACCCACTCAGATTAATTTTCGGCGTAACATCAAACACTACATCCGACGCAATCATATCTTCTACTACAAAATGACTGCCAAAGAACACCTGGTCGACCTGTTTATCACGCATAAATGCAAACAGACCAGCGGGGTCATGGTAGATATTGTAGTAATAATGCTTCTTTGTTACCATTAGTGATGGCAACATAAACGTAAGCATACAACTTACATGGTGCATATTCCGAGTATGGCATACAACGGAATGTTCTGTAAAACCAAAAACATTCACATTTCTAAGTGCCAAATCGAAGCAGTCTTTTTGGGTAAATTCTACGATTTGACCCTGTCCTGTGGTACCGCTAGTAGAACCGCAAAGGTAAACATCATCTTCCGTTCCAAAGATATCCGAAACTTCATCCGAATGTTCTAGGATTTCATTTTCCATGATATTCACGGTGCAGTACCGATGTACCATTTCGGCATATGCTTCATTTGCTAGTAGATAGACATCCATAACATGGTAATCAATAGGCGCAAAGATAGCGGCTTTGGTAGCAGGAATAGTTTCCTGACAGATAGGTTTGTCCAGTAAAACAAGACGCATTCCCAACTCACCCGCCGCTATCACCAAAGCAAGGTGGTTGATGCTAACCATAACAAGCGAAACGCCAAGAGAGTTTCCTCGCTTGGCGCCTCGTTCGATTAGAAGAGATTTCCAACGGTCAATTACAGAATAGATTTCTTCTCGACTGGTGACATTACCATATTCATCTTCATATGTAAATGTGTCGGAAAGAATATTCTTATTGATCATGGTACCCTCTAAACTGGAGGAAGCGGTGGGATTCGAACCCACGGTACCTTGCGGTACGACAGTTTTCAAGACTGTAGGTTTCAACCACTCACCCACGCTTCCAATATTAAACGCCTACGGCGCTTCGATATGTATCTAGGATCATATCTTCTTCTTGTCTGACATGTGCTTCCAGCTTACGAAGGCGCACAATCTTACGAACGGCCTTGGTATCAAACCCTTCACCCTTCAATTCAGAATAGACTTCCTTACGGTCAATCTTCTTCACATCAATCTCGGCTTCGATATTTTCAATACGTTCAATGAACAGACGAAGTTGATCTACGGCAATAATATCACTCATTATATATGTCCTTTAAAAAGATGGATGCCCCTCCAGGGCTCGAACCTGGACTCTTCGGAATCAAAATCCAACGTGTTGCCAATTACACCAAGGGGCAATGGTACGGAGTGACGGGCTCGAACCGCCGACATTCTGCGTGTAAAGCAGACGCTCTACCAACTGAGCTAACCCCGCACAACATGGTCCGCTGCATGGGTAGCAGCGAAGGAATCTGGCTTGATTTTAGCATCAATACCGAGAGTCCCCTTAACGTAGCCGAGAGCTTCTTTCACGGCTACATTACTCTTATACTTTGGATCTGGATTGATGTCAAGGTGGATTTCTAGATGTCGATCACCAATTACATCAACAATTGCAGTTGCTGCTTCGATGGCAAATCCTGCTTCGGTGATCAGACGTTGCCGTAAGTTACCGAAGTCGCGCATCTCGACATTCCTAGAGAATAATTGACCACCATGCTTAGAATCCCTGTGAAGAATAATAACAGTGGAATACTTAGCATACCACTCACCACTACGCTTCTTGTATCGTATAGAATCGGCACCAATATAAACGGATGACGACTCACTGGAATTTAGAATTGCTTCTCTTGCTTCATCATACATACGTCACCCGTTTATAAATGGCGAAGGTGCGAGGATTCGAACCCCGATCGCAAGGTTTTGGAGACCTGCATGTTACCGTTACAACACACCGACAAAAACTGGTCGGGAATGTAGGATTCGAACCTACGACCCCCTGCTCCCAAAGCAGGTGCGCTACCAGACTGCGCTAATCCCCGATTATTTAATTACTTTGAATCTGCTTCTGGCTTTGCATCGCACTCGGCAGTAGGTGTTTGTGAGTCACAAACCTGCGAATTTACCTGTGGTGCGTCGGCTTCTGTTGCATTTGCTGTAGCAAGTGCTTCTTCGGCGGCTGGACCAGCGGCTTCTGCTACTGATTGTGTTTCAGCCGCAGGAGCGCAAGCGGCAGTAAGTGCTACAACAGCTAGTGCCATAAAAGTCTTGATATTCATATTATTTTCCTTCGTTCAAAATGGAGCCCCCGACAGGACTCAAACCTGCATGTAATTCAGTTAACCTTTCCACTGGTTCGTAGCCAGAGGGTATACGGGGGCGTTGGAGCGACCGATGGGATTCGAACCCACTCCGTCAGCTTGGAAGGCTGAGTCCTCACCCAGGAGAACAGTCGCGTTTATGGAATGTAAAAATCACCTGCAGTTAGGCCGTCGGCATCTTCCAGAGGCGTAACTGTGATGATTGGGAACCCGCCTATTACATCGGAATTTGCCCGGTGACTCTCTTCAAAAGCATAAGCGTTTTCAGCAGTATCGAATAGAAAATATGTGGTTATACCACCCTTTAAACCAAGAAAACCTGTTCTACTTTTCCAATCATCATTTCGTGCGGTCATTGCCGCGGGTGATAGATCGATATGATCGACTTTACGTAGGGTACATTTTACTACATATGACATAAATTTTCTCCGTCATGGGTATTTCTCTGTTACTATTTATAACATTGGCGACTCGGACGGGACTTGAACCCGCAACTTCCAGCGTGACAGGCTGGTGCTCTAACCAATTGAACTACCGAGCCTTATATTGGTGGGCCAGTGAGGTATCGATCCTCCCCCGAAAACGGATCGGATTTACAGTCCGACTGCCAGAGCCACTGGCTTTACCGACCCAAACTGGTGCTCCCGAACGGATTCGAACCGCTGACACGTGGTTCTTCAAACCACTGCTCTACCAACTGAGCTACAGGAGCGTAATAGTGGTACGCCTAGAGGGACTCGAACCCCCACGCTTTCGCACTGGTACCTAAAACCAGCGTGTCTACCAATTCCACCATAGGCGCAAAAAGAGCGACCACCTGCAGTGTGCCTTGATCGAATTACGTCCGGACGCTTCGATCTTCCCAGATAGTCTTTACTGTTGCAACAGCAAGTGCTACCCTTTTCTCTTACCTTTCGGTGGGGTTCAGCAGAGGTGGTCTAACTTGGTGGAGAATAACGGGTTCGAACCGTTGACATCCAGCTTGCAAAGCTGGCGCTCTACCAACTGAGCTAATTCCCCAAAACTTATTATTTTTTATAAGAGTTAATATATTTTTGATATTCTTTGTTAGGATGATTTACCAATCGTTTATGATACAAATCAATTATAGTCTTTGCGGCCGTGCCGGGCAAAACATTAGGAAAGAATCCATGAATGAAACTTGCTAATGCTGCCCAAAGTAATCTAAGTCCAGCAAGGTTTGCAAAAACAAGATGGCTCAAATAAGTTTCTTTGCTTTTTTCTAAGTGTTCTCTAAACATCTAAAAAATTCCCTCATTAATTCTTTATCTAACTTGACTCCAAAATAGTAATCTTTGAAATCCAGAATTGCAAACTTATCTATACGAACTAGATTGGTTCCGTGATGAAACAGAATTGCAGCATCTATTTCCATAACTAATTCGTTTATGTCTTTATCGTAAGACGAGTTGATTGCTAGATAGATTTGGTTTTCAATAATATCTATAACAACAGAAACGTTGTTATCATATTTAGTAGAAATATTTTCAAGGAATGGCAAGTCTACTGTAGTATCATTGATACGAATGACATCAGTGCGCCCGGTATGTTTATACTCATGCCAGTGGGCTTTTACCTTCACGAACTTATCATTCGTAGCTACCGTCTTATCATAAACGGGCATGTGAACTAAGAGTCCGCCTTCTTCATCAAAAGAAACGCCATAGAAAGCATCTGGTTTAAAAAACTCGGTGTTATCAAAAGTATCAGCATTAACCGCGGTCAATCTGGACAACAGAAGTGGTCCAGCAGTTTCATTACAACCAAAAACACTTTCTATACTGTCAACATAACCTTGTTTCACATATTTCGTATAGTCATATGGAATGTAAGACAGAAGATCCAAACGCATATTTGGATATTTTACGCCGTGATTTTCCAACGAAGCAAAAAACTTATCGGAAAGATCCCTATACGATAAAGTGGCATGATTGATATCTTGGTCCTTCAAAGTCAGGACTAAGTTTTCAACAATTTCTGCGCGGTGCGACATAAGATAGTGTTTCTTTACCATATCACTATGTAATGAAGGTAAGAAAAACACACTCAAACTACTACCGTGATTTAGGTTTCTGCTATGTAGAACGTTACCTGAAAATCTCGACGAATTTCTCTTACACAATTCATAGAAAAATCTATGTGTATGTGTAAGTAGCTTCGGAGTATTTGTGGTACCGCTGCTGGTGCATATCATTAAAGTATCATCTGGGTGCGGCCGAATTGCAGAGACTTCATCAAATCTTTTTTGATTGTCAACTGTAATAAGACGCAGGTCCTCAATGCTAAATGATTTATTACAATAGTCTATGAACCATGCGGATTTAGAATATGAATAACCGGCAGCATCATGAATATAGATGTTGATAGGCGACAGTAACTTAACTTTAGGATTTACCTTATCACTAGCCAGATATGCTGGCAGTTGATCCGCAATAGTAACTACCAAGGACAACTCGAAACTGGCAAAACAAAGGGCAAGATAGTCACTATCTACCACTAGTAATCCGATAAGAATTCTATCGCCTTTTTTGGCGCCGCATGTTTCAGTTAAAACATACTTCCAATGGTCAATCTTCTTGACCAATTCATCTTTATTAATTGAATCTAGTGTGGGGTATTCTGTTGCAAGAGGACTAATGTCTACGCTTTGATAATTGTCCGAGATAAAATCTCTCGTTAAAGTCTGCATAACATCTCCATTGTTTAAAACATAAAGCGAAGTGAGTGGATTCGGATATACCACCAGTGCCCAGTCAATTTCCTGTGAAATCTCGGCACACGACCCGTTTGCTGGTTGAGCGGGAGACCAATCCCCGAGTCTACTTTATCCCCACTGACAAGGAGATTATTCAGTCACACTTCTTACAGCCTCCGTCGAGGCTGATATCTGGTTGCAGGAGTCGGACTTGAACCGACGACCTTCTGGTTATGAGCCAGACGAGCTACCACTGCTCCACCCTGCGTCAAACTGGCTCCCTAAGATGGATTCGAACCACCGACCAATTGATTAACAGTCAACTGCGCTACCGCTGCGCCATTAGGGAATAAAACTGGTGCCCCCACGACGACTCGAACGCCGGACCTGATGATTACAAATCAACTGCTCTACCAACTGAGCTATAAGGGCAAAAACTTATTAGAAGAATGCACTGGACCAGCGCATGCCATTTGCAACTAACATCATCGGAATCGAACCGAGCAATGCACTCATCTAATAAGTCATGTGGGAGAGCCGAAGCCCTCCCGACACAAACTTTATCCAACAATGTCAAAGAACCGAAACTGTATTTATACACTTTACTACACTTTTTAGAGTAAGTCAAGTTCTTTTTGAAACTTATTTTGAAAAATCTTCTGGTCGATATGGGTCGTAAAATCTTCCCCACATCCAGCCAGAAGGTAGTATGAAAGTAAGTGGGTCTACCAAATGCGTTTTACCACTAGGGTCGACACACCACTTTCGTCTTCTGTGTCTCGCTTTCATCGCTATGAGATTGCGAGTTTCCCATGATTGGCGTCTGCCATACATAGGATTGTTTTCGTTGCGCCTTGTTCCTCGCATCTTGCGACGAATTTTGGCCTTTGTTTCTTCTTTCAAGCCACCCCAGTTGGGGTTGTTGCTTCCACTTAACGCTAGAGCAATCTTTCGTTTATGCTCCGTTGTTAGATTTGGTATCTTCTTTCTAGCAACTTTATCCTTGAATGTCAACCCCTTTTTTAAACTGTCTGCTTTTTCTCTGATATATTCGATATTAGAGTTTTGCAGCAAAAGTTCTCTGGGCTTTGGTACCTGTTCCGGGTCCTTGACTAACCAGATTTCGCCTTTGTGTTTAAAGAGGAAGTATCTCACTTATAACACCTTTATCCAGCAATGTCAAGTCATGTTCGCGGTCAATATATTTAAATTCAACATTTACCGGCATAAAATCACTTAGAGCCAGAAATACATCATCAACATTCAGCTTTGAACAGGTATAGACATCCAGTTGCATCAATGCAGGGTTCACTTCATCCCAGACATGCATGGCAATATGGCTTGTTTCGATAATAGTTACCGCTGTCAAACCTTGATTGCCTACCATATCAGAATAAACCGCATAAGGACCCATAAGAATCTTCATATCAATCTTATCAACCAAAAGTTTCATCCAGTCCTGAATGGCTTCTGCGCACTTAGGCGGATTTTTAAGTTCGGCACGGATGATTAGGTGCTTATGTTCCAGTATTTGACCCATCAAAGTATTTCCCTAGATAGTGGAGAGAACTTCTATTTATTAGGAGTCCACCAGATACTTTTGATGAAGTCATTACCAAAGTTTTCTACCGCATATTCATAATTTTGCTTACAGTGAGGAATAGTATCATATATCATTTGTTTCTCTTCGTCTGTAAACTCGTTCACATCTAACAATTTGTTTGCCACTCTAGTAAAATTGAAATCAGTATAAGGAATTTGCAAATACTCACACAATTCCATCATACTATTTTCTGTAAACAGCGTCTCATAAAATCCAATAAAAATATTTCCAAAAACTTGGCGATAATTCTCTATCGTTTTTTCCCAATTTAGCAATCGGTATTCAAATGGAACAGAAATGGTCAATACATTATCTAACGTAACAGGAACATCACTTGAAGTATTTTGTCGATATCTTTTAAATGTATCAGACATATTTTCTTTGGAGTCCAGAGACAACTTAGCGATTACATCTAATTTTGTTTCTGAAATTTTCTGATTTATTGGATCTCGGAGAATAATTACCGGGCGAACTTTGAATCCATACAAGGTTGCCTTTGTGGCAAACTCTTTGAGTTGTTCTATTGTTGCAAAACCATTGGAAGGCGACATTTCACCCAGAAGTTTAACCTCGGGATTTTCTGCCAGTTTTCTATAATGGTCAAAGAAACTGGATTTATCAAAGTCAGGATTCAGTGTGAACCCATCCATAAAAAGAAAATATTCTTTTATGCTAGATAGATCACAGTCCCCACGGCCGTTTAACTCCCCATACAACCACGTGCTTCCCGCTCTTGCGCAACCCGCGTATAAAAGCAAATTTATCACGAATTATTCCGAGAGCGGTTCTGACTTTTTTGATACCTTCTTCTTCTTAACCTCGGGCTTTTTCCAACCAGTAAGAAAACTATCTAGCACATCGGCAAGAGCAGGATAAACATCCAGAATTGTCTTATCTTTTGCCGCATCCAAAAGAACTTGTTCGTCAGGATGAACACCCTGGCAAATCTGCATCCAGATTTCTTCTCGGCGCCACTGAGCGACATTTGCTGCGCTGCCATTAGGAAGAAGAGTTAGAATGCGTCTAAATTCCATTGTGATAGTGGTGTCAGACATACCAGATGGTAGTCCTTCATTCTTAATCGGTGTCTTGCCTTCGGGTAGATTATATGGACCTTGTTCATATCCTACACCCCATGCCAAGAACCGCATAAGAATAGAATTGCCAGTAGAGATTGCACGAACTCGTTCACGTAATTCGTCTACGTTCTTTACCTCTGTTGCCCAATCTAGGGCTTCATTGATATACTTAAACTTCTTAGGCTGTAATCTTGTTGCCATCGCTAATTCTCTTTCTCAATTCAGTAGTGCTAAAGCTATGCCGGCGACTATTGTAATAAACTTCGATTCCTAGTTCGTCACCAGTAAACCGCTTATCGTAATAATCTTGGCCGATGATGCGAACATCCCAGTCATAGCATTGTAGTATATTTAGCAAGTCTTCTTCCGTCGTATATGGAATGATATCGTCCACATACTTACAGGCTTGCACCTGAATATATCGCTCAACCAAAGATTGAACAGGCTTGTTCTTCTCTGGTCGGTCAATCGTTGGGTCAGTCTGTAGTGCTACGACCAATCGGTCACACTGTTCTTTGGCTTCCTGCAGCATAAGAACGTGTCCTGCGTGAAACAGGTCAAAGCAACTGGCTGTGATGCCTACTCGTTCGGTGGAGCTATTAAAATTCATCGATCAAATCAATCATCTGTTTCATACGGTTTGCAATAAAGTAGTTCAGGAGACCACTGCGGTCACCACCCTTTTGCTTTTCGTAACTATCTATGATAGCTTCTTTAATATCTTCTGGAATACGCGACAAGTCAACCAGTTCACGGTTGCGCTGGAAGTTACGCCACATTTCATCACTGGTGATGAAGTCTTCTGGCTTCTGGTGTTTCCACTCAGCGACCTTATCTTTCTTCATGGGACGCTGGCGTGAACCAGTCACGAACGTATCATCATCTGATAAGATGTTAGGAACACCGTCACCCTTATCACCCATGATAATGTGTTCCATAAGAACAGCACTAGGTGACTCTGTTATCTTAACAAACTTTTTTTGGACAGGAGCATACTGCTTGACGTTCGACCACTTCTGTAACTGATTGAAGTCGTGGTCACCAGAAAGAACGAGAAACGGCTCTGCACTGGGCAGAAGGCCATCGACATTCGAAGTCTGACTATATTCAGCCAAAACACCTATTACATCATCTGCTTCTGCACCGTCAACATCGATAACAGGATACGGAAAGTGTTCTGACAATTCAGCACGAACCTGATGCAAGGCTTCGAAGATAGAATTCCAATCAAAGCCACTATCTGCGCGGTTCTTCTTACGATTAGCCTTGTAGTTAGGGAAGAACTGACGGCGCCAGTAGTGGCGATTATCACATGCAATAACAATCTCGCCAAACTCTGGTCCGAACTTACGCTTATAAGAACGGATTGAATTGATAATCATGTGACGAATAAGAGGCAGATTGACCTCTACATCACGGCGACCACCAAGTTCTGCCATCATGTTGCTAATTGCAACTTGGTTAAAATCTACTACAATCATTCGCTTTCACCCTTGCTTTTAGTTAAGACTTCGCGAATGTCATCCAGAAGATTTATTTCTGGACAGTGGACGCCAGCTTGACGCATATACATGCCTTGAATCATAACAGCAATAACGGCACAATCGCCGTTAAAGTTGTCATTCAACTTACCTAACTTCTTGTCTACGGCTCTTAAAATGCCATTCATACAAGCATGGGCAAAAGCCTCAGCGTCTTGATATGCAGCATATTCGGTAGCACCTTCAAGAAAGTAATTGTAGGATTCCAAATCTTCTTTTGTGGGCGGTGCCGCACGAGGTCGAAGATATGTAATGTTATCATTGTCTGACATTAAAAGACTTTCAAAATTAAAGTTGTTGCCGTGAGTCGAGGGCGCACATTCGCATTCTTACTTTTAACAGAAGAATACCATTTTGTCAAGTCTTTTTTAGCGGTCGCAGAAAATGCAGGAATCTGTTCTTCTGGCTTTCGAAGCAATTTGCAACTGGACATGGCCTCATCATAACCCACGAGAGATGCACCCTTTACAGTGATGCCGCCACCGACTGGACTATAATACTTGGAAATCTTCCGGGTCTTTGTATCGAACGCCCAGACTTCGCTACAGTTAAGAAGGTTGATGGGGTCAACGCTCTTGCCGAACTTAGGGTCTTCTACCAAGAACTTGATAGCCCGTACCAGTTTAGTTTTATCTTTGGGCTTCTTACTGCGAACCTTGGCAACTTGCTTACTAACATAAGCCTTCTTGAGGTCATTGACATAACCTTCGATAAGCTGGACAATCTTCTTGATGAGTGTGATACCAGGGAACGGGAAAGAATCCATGAACTCAATCTGTTCTTCGGTCAAAGTCTTTCTATCTGTCCGACGAAGTTCCAGAACTTCTGAATATTCTGCCAGAAGAGGCTGGAGCTTATCAGCACAAGCCGCATACTGCTTATCATTCATCTTATATGGCATTAAAATTTGAGCCATGTTCTTATTGTCTTCGCCAGTGATAAGATTTTCGATTTCATCATTTACAAGAGACAAGATGTAGGTAGAAGCCAGTTTAACGGGCTTGACTACCTTGATCACAGGAGCGGCAACAGGCTCATCATCGTCATCTGACTTGATGCGCTTGTTTGCTACTTCCTGAATCTTTTCCCAGATGCGGTTCTGGTGAACCTCGCTTACTGGGAAACCACGCATGGCAATTCGAGCCGTGTTGGCATAGGTTCGAGGTAGAAACTTATCCGGTACCTGACTGACAGCCTTTAGCTTCTCTTTATCGGCTTTGAACCAATCAGTAAGAAAAGCGCGACAGTCTTTGGCATCTACGATATAGTTATACCAGTTAAGAGCATTGCCGAACTCGCTTTGATAGTTTACAGGTTCATAACCATCAACCCACACGGGTTCGATGCCAACAAACTTCGACTCAGCAACAGGTACCTTAAGTTTATACATAATCACTCCTTGTCAATATATCTCATTATACGATATATCAAGGTATTTGTCAACCCTCAAATTTTACTGAAATTACAGTATCATAGCGAAAAGAACGCCATGCATTCTTATCGAGGTCCCATACGGCCAGCGAATCAGTAGGACCCTTTTTCTGAATTGATTCTTCGAGATCGGTTTGCTTTGGTAATACCGATTCTTGTAGGGTGCAACGCATTACCCGCTCATCACCATTCTGCTTCGTAAAAGTAACTGTGCCTACCTTAGCACGAAGATTGTTTGTAAGGTCTTCGCGCATTGCTTCAACGTCGGTCATCATTTCACATTCTCCTAATATTTTTTTCATCGACTACAATTTGACCTCTTGCATTTTTGCGAGGAGGGTCTGGCATAGGAACATCATGAGTAGAACCATGCTTCTCAAACTGAAAGAAGTCTGGAACTTCTGGTATGAGGGCTTTTGGTTTCTGCTTACGTATTTTCTTAGCTTTTGGCGTCTCGGTTGGAGCTTTCGGTTCATCCACTTCAACTGAGACAATATTCACTATATCTGATTCTTCTCGTTTTGTCAACCCTAAAAATGTCATATTTGCTGCAATTATCAAAAGAATTGCCAGCGGGTCGAAAACAAAGATAAGAATGATAATCATCATACGGACGGCCTTGTCGATGGTGGCATTATCACCACTCCCGTAGAACAGTTCCGCTACGTATTTGATTGGCCCTACTTCCGCTTCGAGTATGAGGTTCTCTGTTTTGAGCGGTATGAGATTAGTCTCAATAGTCTGAATGTTTGTAGCCGCAGCCTCAATTTCCTTATTAAGGGCCGCGCGTTCTCTCTTTTGTCTATTTCTAATGAAATTAGCATCGAGGATATTTTCGCTAGTAGTGAGTCGGTCCAAAGTATCCAGAGATGTTTGTGCATTCTTTAGTCTCCTTTCAGCCGAAGTCTTCTGACTTTCTAATTGTGCAATTTGCAATTGTGCTGAACCACCAACAGTGGTGTGTTCAATATGCGCTTTACTTAGATAGCCGAATACACCCATGCTGGTGATGAACGACAAGACTACCACTGCTATTGTAAAGTATGTCTTCAATAGCCTATTGGCAATCTTCCAGTTGCGATACACCCAACTTGCTGTCACAAGTTTAGCTAGTTCTAGGACAATACCCATAGCAGCGATTGCAATAGGTGAAGCAGGAAAGATGGCCATCAAGCCTAATATAGAAAAATAACCAGCTACACTAGTAATCGCTAGTGCTACCAGCATCAAGAGGGCTGCGAAAAACATCCAGGTCTCCAGTCAGGTAACTTTAATTCTTTCAAGTGCGATAGTCGTAATCTAACATTCCACATGTCATTGATACACCGATCATCAAATCGGTGCTCCCATTGTAGAATATGTTCAACTGCTTTTGCGTGAGATTTGCCGGCATATTCTGCAACAACTTCTTTACGCATTTCGCCTTCGTAGTTGGTAACATATGTAGAACTACCAAAATATTTTTCAAATAGTTTATCTGTCTTACATGAATAACCAATATAGTATTTGCCGTCGTCAAAGTAGGTGCAATAAACTCTATGCACTTTCTTTGGCAACGGCTTCTTCTTTTTAATAACCATTAGTTCACTCCGAGTGTGAACTATTTATTCGTCCTCGTCCCAGTCATCAAACTCGAGGTCTTCTTCGGCTATCTTGGTTCCACAAAACGGACAGTATTTAGTTTTGTAGTATTCTTCATCCAATTCATGCTCCACCAAAAACACGGCATCACATGAAAAGCATTCCTGTTCTTCCATTATGCAGCTCCCCAAACACTTTCCCATGTACCAGATAGAGCGCCCTTGGCGTAATCGGTAGCACGATTTTCAAAGAAGTTGGTGTGAGTAGGCGCATTAATCATTTCTTCGACCCAAGGCAGTGGATTCTTCTTGACTTTAAAAATGCCCTTCATACCAAGACTAATCAATCTACGGTCACAGATGTAACGAATATACTTTTTAACATCGGCTTCTGTTAAATCTTCCATCTCACCCATGGAGAATGAAAGTTCGATAAACTTGTCTTCCAGCTCTACCATCTTTTCTGCGATGGTATATATGCTAGACTTTAGCTCGTCATTCCAGATATCTCTATTCTCTTCAACATATGACCGGAACAACTTAATCATCGACTCGGCGTGTTGCGTTTCATCAACGATTGACCAAGTAACAATCTGGCCCATTCCCTTCATCTTTCCGTGACGGGGAAAGTTGAGGAGCATGATGAAGGACGAGAACAGTTGCATACCTTCAGTGAATGCCGAAAATGCAGCAATATTAGTAGCGATAGTTTCAGGTGTTGCGCCCGCATTTGACAGGCCTAAGAAGTAATCGTGCTTTGCTTTCATCGAATCATACTCAAGAAATTCTTGATATGTCGTTTCAGGCATACCCAGAGTTTCAATAAGATGTGAGTAGGCTGCGACATGCAATGCTTCTCTGGCAGCAAATCCCATAAGCATCATACGAATTTCAGGCTGAGGAAAATATGGTAGATAGTTATTTACATAACCACCAGCCACATCGATATCGCCTTGTGTAAAGAAACGGAAAATATTCGTGAGGAAGTGCTTTTCACCATCGGTGAGGCGCTTCTTCCAATCGTTGACATCTTCAATCATTGGAACTTCGGTGTGAAGCCAGTGTGACTGTTCGTGCTTCAACCAAGCATCATATGCCCATGGGTAATTGAAAGGTTTAAAATAAGAACGTTCGCTTAAAAGATTAGACATTATACCTCCGCTGCCCATTTGATTAGATCGTCATAACCACCCACATGCTCACCGTTAATCCAAATCTGTGGAACGGTGGTCACATTGGGAAGTTGTGCTGTAATGTCTTCCCAGAAACAATCTTGGCCAACTACCATCTCAGTATATTTAATATCCATGCCCTGCATAAACTCTTTTGCTTTTACGCAATACGGGCAATCTGGTTTTGATACTATTTGTGCAAAATATTGTGTCATTCGTTTACCCTTCGCAAGCTATACAAGCATCGCCGTCAATCATCGCCTTAAAGTCAATTTCTTTAATTGCGTCTCGTTCGATACGTTTCGATACCTTATCTGCCTTACCAATCTTCTCGGAGCGGCAGTAATATAGCGTTTTTAGACCCTGTTTCCATGCAAGATAGTGTACCGCATGAAGATATTTTATATTGGCATCCGGGCGGAAGAATAGATTGAGAGACTGTGCCTGATCAATAAACTTCTGTCTGTCTGCCGCATGTTCAATCACCCACCGTTGGTCAATTTCCATAGAAGTTTTAAACACTTCTTTGGTTATTGCATCCATCCATGTAAGGTGCTGCACAGAACCATCGTTGGCGATAATAGAAGACCAAGTCTCGTCATACCAACCATCTTTGTGATTTGCAGCTTCTATATTGATAATAAAGTCAAGGTATTTATTCTTATTAAGGAATGAACCAGATAATGTATCTTGACGATATGCGTTTGCTCTCCATGGTTCAATCGATGGACTGGTATTGCCCATGATGATTGACGAAGATGCATTAGGTGCAATTGCCTGCATATGCGAGAAACGACGACCTGTACCAGCAGCATCAGGTGCTTCGCCTCGTTCTGTACCAAGTTCTAAATTCGCCGTATCTAGACGGTTCTTGATATGCTTAAACATACGCATATTGGTACCCTTAGCAACAGCCGATTCCCACGCAATTTTTTTACGTTGAAGGTAAGCATGGAAGCCCAGTGCGCCAATACCAATCGAACGTTCGCGCTTGGCAGAGTAGATTGCTCTGGCAACTTGCTTAGGAGCGTTGTCAATAAAATACTGTAGAACGTTGTCTAACATTTCTGCCATGTCCTTGAGGAACAACGGATCTTTCGACCATGCATCATAATATTCTAGATTGACAGAAGACAAGCAGCAAACAGCCGTGCGTTTTCTATTGGTAGGAAGAATGATTTCAGAGCAAAGATTGGACTGGTGTATCTTTAGCCCTAATGCCTTCTGAAAATCTGGCAACGCACGGTTCGAGGCATCGATAAAGTGAATATAAGGTTCACCAGTCATCATGCGTAGTTCTAGAATCTTCTGCCAAAGTTCCTTAGCAGAAACAGTATCACGAATTTCACCTGACTTTGGATCAGTCAGATTCCAGCTATCATCGGTATCATCATCTGCCATACAACGTTCGATGATTTGCATAAAATCGTCGGTGATATTGATTCCGTGGTGCAAGTTGAGCGCCCGCATATTCGGGTCACCCGTAGGTTTTCTCATCTCTAGAAAAAGCCCAACATCAGGGTGAGAAATATCCAGATAAGCAGCATAAGAACCACGACGAGTGCGACCTTGACGGTAAGCCATAGAAGAAGCATCATAAGTGCGAAGGTGAGGCATAACGCCAGTAGACTTATCATCTGCGGCACGAATACCGAAACCAATACCAACGCCGCCACCAAGCATAGACAACCAGTTAGTTTCTGAAAGATTTTCAACTAGACCCTCCGCAGTATCATCAATGAAGTTTAGAAAACAACTGATTGGCATTCCGCGCTTGGAACGACCAAACGAAAGAATGGGAGTTGCATATGACAACCAGTGCTTTGATGCATATTCGTATAGACGCTGCGCATGTTCAGGATTAGAACCGAACGTCTTTGAAACAAAAGCGAATCGATGTTGAGGAGACGTTTCCTCGTCCTTCATATATGATTCTTGAAGTCGCTGAATACCTAGTTTGTCAAACAGGGAGTCCCGTGATAAGTCAATTTCAATATCCAGATAATTCTCTCTTGCCATTTATAGTCCCTGTTCCTTTAACACCTTTTCGATGTCTGGTTTAAAGTAAGTTTCTGGTTTCAGAATCTTACCGTCTGCCCGCTTCTTAATCTTTCCACTCTCGGAAACCTTGCTCATATTCGACGCACGAACTTCTTCCCACACGGCATCAAAGTTGATACCTAGTGTGGCAAACAAACCCTTAACGACCCAGACTAAATCTGCACCGCCATCTGCAACGTCACCGATGTGGCGACGAAGAAATCCGTCACAAAGTTCACGGAATTCCTCATCAATTAGATTAATATATAGCTTGGCTTGAGCCTCATTATTTTCATTAAGATGTGGAGTTGCACCAATATACTGGTCGGCTGCGACCATAAACTGTTCAACATCATTCTGATAATTATTATTCTTCTTGCTCAATGTATAACTCCCATCTTCATTTTCTATCCAAATTATTGTATCACCGGGCTTCCACCCAGTTTCTTTCTCAAGTCCATCCCAGGCAATATAATGTTCATCTGAAACTGCATCATACTGCACGGTAACTGTATCCACCATTTTAATACTCCAAAGCTGATTTACAAATATCTTCTAAAGATTTAGTTTCAGTGAAAAACTTGCTCACTTCTGGTAGAACAGAAACTACAACTTCTCCAGGTCTTCTATCACAATACACTTTTTTGATGGGTTTGTCAATGACATTTTCCATAGCAGACACAACTTCTAACACAGAACTTCCTGTTGTGCTTCCTAGACATTCTACATTATTTGTTGCACCATTTTCTACTATTCTGTAAAGAGAATCCACAATATCTGTAATATGCGTATAATTTCGAATAGTAGTTCCGTCTCTAGTATCGTAATCAGTACCGAAGATCCCAACTTCTGGATACAAACCATTAGCAACTGCGGCCAATTTACGAATTAAATGATAGTGACTGTCATCGAACTTGTCGAATCCGTCGTTACCACTGACATTATAAAATCTAGCAATACTATAAGACGGAAGTAATGTAACTAAGTCTTCACCTGCTCGTTTACTTCCAGCGTATGGACTACTTCCAGGATTAAATGCAGAGCCTGTGCTACAGTAAACAAAATTACCTGTTCTGGTTGAATCTAGGACGTTTTGAGTACCTAAAAGGTTTGTCTTATAATAAGGAATTGGCATTGTAACGGATTTTGATACCATCGTCAATGCCGCTAGATGAACAACAGCATCATAGTCCCCGGCAAAAGTGGCAATTCTGATATCCCAAGGAATTACCTTACCCTCAATATACTTGGAAATTTCATTCTGTTGCAAATTGAAATCGGTGGCGTAAACGTGATGTCCACCTTCTGCCAACTTTTTGACGAGATGGCTACCAATATAGCCAGTTGCACCGGTAACTAGAACTTTCATTTATATTCCCGACTTTTTTGAGTTAAAAATTTGGCGAGAAAAAAATGTCACTTGCCGTTTTTCAAAGGTTCCTGGCTTTTTGGTCAAGGTAGTTTTCTTTCGAACTCTGCCCATGCCGCCATGTCATCTAGTGCCTTGATTACATCGGGAAAGTGTTGACCAATAATCTCCCAGCACTGTTCTGCTACGATGCGGTGTTCTTTCTGTGTGGCTTTGTCCATACGAAGTTGGCAGTAGTGAACCCACGAACGTAGCGAACCTGCCATGATAATGATGGACTCTGTATTACCTTCAGGTAGAACGGCGCGGGCCTGTTCTTTGGCAATACCATTCTCAATTGCCCACTCATAAGCATCTAAAGCGGCATCAGTGGCGTTTACCTGTCTCATTGCCCATTGTTCGGCCAATTCATTGTTTCCGGATCCCAATTCCACCGAGTTTTGTCGGTTATTGGCGTCCTGTAGTCGTGCTTCTCTAGTGACAAATTCAAGGCTTTTAGTCGGGTCTGCATATCTCTGCGAAAATTCTTGGAACGAAAAGGATCGATGGCGAAGAATTTGCCGAGCGATGTCACGAGTTGTTTTAATTTCCATTGATACATGTACCATCTCCAATGGTGACCAGTGTTGGTTCTTGATAAGATATTGAACCAACTTAGGTGCTGTTGCTGTATTGTTTTGATTTGACGGATTAGATACTCTTGCTGCCCACGCAACAAGTTCATTGGCAGTATTACATTCTGTGTAGGCACTTGGCTTTGTAATGCCAATTAAATTCACTTCACTCAACTTCAAATTCCTTCACTGCTTGGAACTGTGCCTTACTTACGAAACCAACACCCAATAGATGGTCTACACGGTCAGTTGCGTCGGCATAATCTGCATATCTACCATCATCGAACCACCACCAACGGTCTAGACCTAGAAACCAGCGAGGCTCTCGGCGGTATTCGACCAACCACATATCGTCTGTTCGATGAATACGTAGCTTTGTAATTCTGGTATGACGGATTTCTACGCCATATTCATTAGCGACCAATTCGCTCATATCTTTCTCCACATGGCATATCTTGCCTTTGCTGCTAGTCCTTGAAACGTATTATCATTTATAATAGCATGAATTTCATCGGGTGTCAATCCATTTTCAATCATCTCATTGATATCTTTACCGGGAACACTGTCTGGCCAGATTACCATCTTATAACTCATATCTATATACTTATTCATCAACTTACCGACTTCTCGGTTTTTAGGTTGATTGTCAAAAATAATTGTTATTTTTTCTTTTTGTATCGGGAGTTGGTCGATTTTTCCGAATGACGTTCCAGCACAAGCGATAGAATTATCCAGAAAAAGGGAGTCAAGGGGCCCTTCGACGACGAGTATTTCTTTTGTAGGATCGACCTTATCCAGACCGAAAATGGATGGCGCATCTTCATCTACCTTAACATTAATATAACGTAACGACTCGCCTCGGATTCCGCGAAGGCTAACAACCAAGAGTTTACCAGAGCCATCAAAAAAAGGAATCGCAAGCCTCGGCTCGGTTGTGATGATGGACTCTTTGTATTTGGAATTAAGTTGTATGATGTCTTTAACATTAGGAATGAAATACAGCCGACTAAAAGCATCGCGAGGGATTTTGCGGTCAGTAACATATTGGATTACCTCATGATCATCTGGTAGTGTGTCAAGTCGATCCATAATCTGGTCGATCAATTTTGGGTCTGGCTTCTTGTTAAAGACTGGTTCAGAAAAATCTAGAACGTCTTGAATTTTCTTGTGAGACTTAGCAGGTCCAACTTTGGCTGTATCTGCATAGCGTTGTATGACATACTGCCTATATTGATTGTCATCAAACTGCTTTAGAAAGTTGCCGAAGCCCATAGATACGCCACAGTTGTGACACTTATAGTTTAGGTCATTCTTTCCTAAGAAGAAATAGCCGCGAGATTTTCTTTTGTTACGCGAGGAGTCACCGCAGATGGGACACCTGCAGTTCCAAAGATCGTTAGATTTTTTCTTGAAGTTCTCCAGGCGATACGAAATGGCATGGAGAAACTGAATATCAATATATGCACTCATAGATTCACTATACACCTTTATATGGTGTAAGTCAACCCTTTTAGAAGAACTTCATCACCATCGGTAATATTTTTGTGATGATAGCACCGATAACAATGCCACCACCTATCATAATATACTTGGTTCTTTCCAATTTGTCAATACGATTTTTATGTTTTTCTTCTTCTTTATCAACTGAACCCTTGAGGTCTTTGATAGCAGCAAGCATCTTGTCTTCGGTCGACTGAATTTTTGCTTCAAGTTCCCGAGTGGTTGTTGTGATACGCGAATGCAACTCGGCGTTACTTGCTTTGGTTTCTTGTCTATGCACCTCTAAACTCTGGTAGATATCTTCGTTGACATTTTCTTGTGCCTCGAGTTTAGTATCATGCACGGCAAGCATCTTATTGATGCAGTTGGAAACATCACCAATCTTTTCGATTGCTAGGTCAAGGCGACCGAACACAACCTGAATTTGCTTCAGGTCATGTTCGATTACCGCGACTTTGGTTTCCAACGATTCCATTTATTTTTTCGTTGCTGCTTTGACTTTTGCTTTTACTTTTTTCACTTCAGTTTGTACCGTCTCAGCCGCAGTTGCGGCTTCAGCGATAGAAATTTTACCATCTTTGTTTGTGTCTACGAGACCAAACAACTTCTTTAGTAGTGCTTTAATCTTTTCCATGGTTTATCCCCAGTTTGCGAATTGTTTTGTTTTCTTGATACGGTCATCTAGACCATGCGTTCCACCATTTACTCTACGAGTAATCTGACCAATAACTGCATCGGTAACACCCTTATCCGCGATTGCGAATAGACCATTCTTATTGAAGAACCAAAGCGCGGATTCGAAGGCAAGTTCTGTTGCTACGATGTCTGGGTTTGTCAGGACATCTGGGCGCTTGATTGATTGAGAGAATGCAGTGTAGTTATCTTTACCAGTTAACTGGATTGGACCACGACCACGGAACTTATATCCGTCACCCGATGACTCTGGCCCATTGCCCATACGATTAGCATACACTTTGTTTGCAATCTTTTCTGGCTTACGAGCATACCCAGCAGTCGAGGCGATGGTTGGAAAATACTTCTTGAAGATGCCGTTGAGGCCCTTGTCAGAGTAGTTTAGATTTTCTGAGAACACCTTAAATCCACCCGACTCATGAGCGCATTGTCCGAAGAAGTGCGCAGCCTGTGCAGTTGATAGTTTGAAGTGTTCTTTTGCACCCTTGAATGTACCAGGGCCCCACTTACCGTCAGCTGGAATACCGCACTTCGCTTGAAGTGCAGCCATTGGTCCAAGACCAGCAGTTGATGTTGCTTGAACGGCGGCCTTAGCAACTTGCGCTACTGCTTGAACAACAGGCGCGCCCGCTTCTCTGGTAGTCGATGGGTCAAAGTCAGCAACAGGTGTATACTTTGTGCCGCCAGCCTTAGACTTAGTGGCTATCAAACGTTGCTTACGATTGCCGCCTTCTTTCTTAATCGATGCATGAACCCAGCCAGAATTCTTATCACCAGCAGCATAGAACTCAAGGATAACCTGGTCAAACTCTAGGTTATCAGCAACCCAGTCAGCAACCTTCTTGTTGTCTACACCCTTGACTTCGAAGTCAATTGCTTGACCGTTAACGTGTTGAGAAGTCTTCGAACCACCTACTGCCTTGTTGACAAGGGGCGCGCGGTAAGAGGAGTTGATTGTTACTGGACCAAACTTCGCTCTTACTGGCTCAAGAATCTTCTCGCAACAGTAACGCATGTTTTCAATATGCTCGGCTGTTGGTGTGTTAGGGATGCCTAGGCGTTTGGCAGTAGGCGATACTGTCATTTCTGACAATGCAAAATGTTCTGTTAGTTGTGTCATTAGAATGGTCCGTGGTCTTCGTCTGAATCTTTATACTTATCAATTGCTGCCATCAGTTTAATTTCTGTGTCAGCTTCAATTGATTCCGCTTGGGCATTAGTAACATGCGCCTCTGCTAGTGCTTTGTGGTCAGTCTTACCTAGCTCTTGAACTTTGACGTTAGGGTCAAATTCAGAAGTCTTCATGCCCATCATCGTAGCAAAAGCACCGACAAAAGCACCGACAATGGTAGAGAATGCGGGTCCAATGATCTTAAAGATTTCGTTGTTGTCAACCACCTCGTTAGGAACGAACAGACCGATCATCATGGTCACAACAACAGACATCATAATGATGCCAAGAATAGCCGCGGCCATCTTCATAATTGTAAGTTGTATTTTACCCTTGGCTAGTTCCAAGTCGGCAAGAGAAGTGATTGGCTCCTCTTTAGTTATAAAAGATAACAAACTCATTGTGCATTCCTTCTTATAATTTTCTTCTTAT
>Ga0102896_1000222_pt1 | contig 19658 bp, 21 predicted proteins | sample Colrivmet1554A02_FD_78457 | JGI IMG/M metagenome (GOLD analysis project Ga0102896, IMG submission 78457) | Estuarine microbial communities from the Columbia River estuary - metaG 1554A-02 | ecosystem: Environmental > Aquatic > Marine > Intertidal zone > Estuary | place: USA: Columbia River...
AAGCACACCGTGCGCTGGAATTTCGTCAGCAAGCTTTCCTGAACGCAAATCATCAATCAAGTTGTCGAAGTCGGCAGGAGTGACACGAAATCGGTAGCGATAGTTCACTTGCAGTGTTGGCGCCTCAGTGCATGCTGCCTGACACTCAGCATGTGCCAGCGTGAACAGACCATCTGCAGTTGTTCCGCCCGCTTTCACCCCAAGTTTATGTTCGGCGTGGTGCATGAGTTCAGCAGCACCCATCAACGCACACGACATGGTGCCGCACATATTGATGAGGTACTTGCCTACTGGTTCAAAACGGAACATCTCGTAGAACGTTGCTGTTCCATATACCTCAGCAGAAGTAACACCAACGAGTTCGCCAAGTTGCACCATCGCCTCGCGTGTGATGTATCCGTTTTGCTCTTGCGACAAATGCAACAACGGAATAAGTGCAGACTTTGGTCGTGGATAACGACCAATGATTTCCTTAGCAATCACTACGTTTGCGTCGGTCAATCGGCTCATCGGTCCACCTCTCCAAGCACTGGGTCAACAGAAGAAATGACGGCAACAGCATCAGCTACCAAACCACCGCGCATCATGTGCGGCAATGCTTGAACATTGACAAATGACGGTGCGCGAACATGCATGCGATAAGGAGTTGGCGAACCGTCGCTGGCGATGTAACAGCCAACTTCGCCACGCGGACTTTCGATTGCTACGTACACTTCGCCTTCAGGCACTTTGAAGCCTTCAGTGAAGATCTTGAAATGGTGAATGAGAGCTTCCATCGACTCGTCAATACGAGCACGTGGTGGTGGAGTTACCTTCTTGTCTTGAATGCGATAGTCACCACTTGGAACTCGATCAAGAATCTGGCGCACAATACGCATTGACTCGCGAATTTCATTCAAGCGAATTGCGTAACGGTCAAATGCATCGCCGTAGCTTCCAACAATCACATCAAACTCAAGTTTGTCGTAATGCATGTACGGCATGTCGCGACGCAAGTCCCAAGCCAAGCCTGTACTGCGCAAAATTGGTCCGGTTGCACCAAGAGCAATTGCTTCTGCCTGGGTAATCACACCAACACCTTGCAGACGCTCACGCCAAATTGGCTGGTTCGTCATCAGTACGTCGTATTCACCCAAGCGATCAGGCAACATGTCCAAAATTGACATCACGTCGTCGCGCCAACCAGCTGGCAAATCTGCTGCAACGCCGCCAGGGCGAATGAAGTTGTGGTTCATGCGCAAGCCGGTGACCTTCTGGAAGAAGCGCAACACCACTTCGCGCTCACGCCATCCGTACAACATCATCGAAACCGCACCAATGTCCATGCCGTTCGTTGCCATAAACAACAAGTGGCTACTCATGCGATTCAGTTCGGACATCAACATGCGAATCCACACTGCACGCTCCGGAATGTCGCCGTCGATACCGAGCAGCTTCTCGGTTGCCATGCTGAACACCAATTCGCTGTTCAGTGGAGACAGGTAGTCCATGCGCGTCACGTTGGTTCCACCTTGCATGAACGTGAGTGACTCGCCGGTCTTTTCCATTCCCGTGTGCAAGTAACCAATAATTGGCTTGCATCGCAATACGGTTTCGCCCTGGAGTTCGAGCATCAGTCGCAATACGCCGTGCGTACTTGGGTGCTGTGGGCCCATGTTGATGATCATGGTCTGATCTTCGCCTGGGTCGGCTTCTACTTCGGCAAGTAGCGCAGCGTCTGCTTCGCTCATGCGTAACACTGCGCCAACTTCGCGCATCACTTCTTTTGCGGTCAATTCAGAACGTGAACGAAGCTCTTGATTACCTTCGTTGGTCCCCGCTGCTGCAGAAATGATGGTGTCGCTTTCGCGCGGGGTCACGATGCGGCTCCCTTAAATTGCACAGGGATTCGACCTTGCGCGTAGTCCTTGCGCAATGGGTGACCTTGCCAATCTTCTGGCATCAAAATGCGTGTGAGGTCTGGATGGCCAGCAAATGAAATACCGAACATGTCAAACACTTCACGTTCCATTGCTTCGGTACCTGGGTACAGGTCAAACAACGATTCGATGCTTGGGTCGGACTCGCTTACTTGCACACGAACTCGTAGGCGCTCGCGCTTGCTGAGCGACAACAAGTTGACGACAATTTCAAAACGTTCTGGGGAAACTCCAATTGGAAGTGTGCGCGAAGCGTGGGTCAAAAAATCGACCGCTGTTAGGTCAGCGCACATTTCATAACCATCATCAACGAGCTTTTTCATCGTTGACATGTATGACAACTTGGGAACGAACAGCACTGCTTGACCGCGCGAATCACCGAGCAGACAACCGTGCAAGGTCGCAGGTGTAGCGGTTTCTTCGGTGGTCACGAGAATTACCTCGACCCAAGAATGACTGGAGTAGTAATTCCTGCTGGAATTTCTTGAATGTGCACGTTTGCGCCAGCACCACTGGTTGCGCGACGACGCATGATTTCGCCATCTTCAATGAGTTGGTGCAAGGTTTCAATTGCATGAATCAACGTTTCAGGAGTCGGTGGGCATCCAGGCGCATACACATCAACAGGAACAACTTGGTCAACACCTTGAACAATGGCGTAGTTGTTAAACATTCCGCCGCTACTTGCACACACACCCATGCTGATCACCCATTTAGGTTCCATCATTTGGTCGTACACCTGACGAAGAACTGGTGCCATCTTTTGGCTGACCCGTCCAGCAACAATCATGATGTCTGCCTGACGAGGAGATGCACGGAACACTTCCATTCCAAATCGTGCAAGGTCGTAGTGCGGTGCTCCAGTGCCCATCATTTCAATGGCACAGCACGCAAGACCGAACGTTGCACCCCAACTTGAACGTGAGCGCGACCATTTAACAAGGTCTTCAATGCGACCCGTAAGGAAGTTGTGATCGAGGCCTTCTAAGCCATCATCGAGAACGTTGCGTACAACTCCCATTACGCGGCTGCTCCTTCGTTACGACCTTCAAAGCCAACACGGCGAATGGTGCTGGTGAACGTTCGCGAATCAGAAGTCATCGGGTTAGATACACCGTCGTCCAACCTGACCGCTTTCTTAATTGGACCCCAATCAAGTGCTCCTCGCGCAATTGCGTACACGAATGCTGAAAAGAACACAGCGCTAAAGGCCACCATCTCAAAAAACGCATATGGACCAAGTGCGGCATGCGACACCGCATACGGATAAACAAAGATGATTTCAATGTCGAACATAATGAACAACATCGCGATGATGTAGAAGCTGACAGGAAACCGTTCAGGTGCTTCGCGGCTGGGAACAATTCCACATTCGTATGGGGCCGATTTCGCGGTGTTAGGGCGACGTGGGGCCAACAGCTTTGATGCGACGAGACTGATTGCGCCAAACAGCACAGCAAGTGTCGCCAACACCACTATTGGAAGGTACTGACCCACGAAATTCCTTAAGCCTTAACAGGCGATTTGTCACTGGCGAGATTTTCGCGAAGGAAAAGTTCTCGACGGTGAAGCAGCCAGCACAAAATAACGAAAATCAGACCTGATCCAAATGTGATCATGATGGCTGGTTGACGCTTTGCACCGAGGTCGCGGATCATGTAGACGTAACGGTGTGGCTGCGTCTCGTCGGCAACTGGGCGAGCAGGCGCACGACCTGGCTCTGTTCGCTGAGGAACGATTGGCACTACCTCAACCAAGGCGTATCGCGCCTTGTGGAAGAAAGCTACGAAGTCAAGCGAGTCGTTGATTTTGGGGAATCGTTCTCCGCCGCGGTCATACACCGCAACGTTCAAATATTCACCAGCAGCAAACTCTTCTGCCTCAATTTGCAAAATTGCATCTGACGCAGCAATTGCTTGACCGCGTTGCGGGTCTGCTTCATCTAAAAGTGTCCAACCCTCTTCTTGAAACTGAGCCGAAGCGTTCTTGGCGGCTTCTGTTGGCGTAGCAGCAGACTTAACCGAACTATCCAAAATGCCTGCAGCAGTAAGCAGACCGGAGTCACGAATGATCGTGACCGGTTCAGCGGGCTTCCATGATGGTTCTGGACCTTTTAATCCAATTCCGTATGTCCACCACACCGCAGCCATCACGGTCATCCAGCCGAATAATGCTGACAACACGATGAGAAAACCCAAACGTGCACCCAAGTTTGTTCCAACAACGAGGTAGCTTCCGCCAATCAAAACAATGACCATCAAAATTACGACTACGACGCCGCGAATTTCTGGTTGCCATGAAATTGCTAAGAGTGTTGACAACATTTACAGACCCCGCACGTAATCAACGATCGCATTGATTTGTTCTTCGGTCAGCATGGCACCAAACGCTGGCATTCGACCGCTTCCCTGACCTTGCTCTCCATAACGCTTGCCATATTCGCTTCCACCCTTGATGAAATTCATCATGTCGTTCTTGACTGGGAATTGACGAACGGATGAACCGCCTGTGAGGTTTGGGCCAAGAGCTCCACCACCAGTGATCTGTGGGTCACCATATGACCAACCCTTTGTATGGCAACGAGCGCATGAATAATTACCACCGCCCAAATCAAGATTGAACAATGCCTCACCTAACGACGTGTACGTTCCTGCAGCGACCAATCGTTCTGCTTCTGCAGTAATTTCATCTTGCTTTTCTTTTGGCAAATGTCCGCCATCACAAATACGAGGATCGGCATCAACAACCGCGCAGTTTTCGCGGGGAATTTGGATGCTCTTCAAATACGCCAAAACGGTTTCAATTTGCTGCTCATTCATTGGCCCACCACCTACAACGCCCCATGGCGACATTGGTGAGAATGGACGTCCGTATTCAAGAATGAACCGCACTTCACTTTGGCTGAACCGGTAGAAAATGGTGTTCAATGCTGGTGACTTCCAGCTCACTTCACGAACTTCACCAGTCTTCGAATCGGTTAGTGCATATACCGCTGCACCACCAGCACCTTTGGTTCCACCGTGGCAACCCGCGCAGTTAAAACCACCATTAGCAGTTACATCGTAAAGACGACTTCCCCATGATGCGAAGCGATGATCCCAGCCGTTTCTTGCACCTTCTTGACGACCCGGTTCAAGAATCCAATACAACGGCAGTGCAAGTGTGACGATGGCAAGAAACGCAATGCCAATGAGCTGCGTGCGCTCAATTTTCTTACCTTCAAGAATTTCGTCGTCGTAATATGGCTTGCGATTTGCTGCAAGCTTGATTTCAGATCCAATTTCTGCTCGGCTCTTGCGAATGTTGGCAACACCGTAGAAGGCCCATCCGATCAACGCGATGATCAGGAAGAACCAGGCCAAATTTGTCGTTACGTCAGCAAACATCAGTGTGACCCTCCACCTACGCAGTGCGGACCTTCAGCTTCTTGGCCGGTGGTATTCGTACCAATTGGTGGACCACCAAACACGGTTCCCGTGTCAACAACAACTACGCCGTTAGCAACTGATACACCGAAGCGATCCATGCCGCGAGGGGCAGGACCGCCCTTCTTTTCACCAACACGATTGAACTGCGAACCGTGACACGGGCATTCGAACCACTGTGAACTGCCACATTCTGGAACGCGGCAACCCAAGTGAGGACACTTTTGATAGAGCGCAATAATTCCACCTTCAAGCCCTGAATACACCGGTGCCTGATGCCCGTAAGCCGATTTGCCCTTTGATAACGATTCCTTCGGATACTCGGTTATCCAGGCACGAGCCTGCGGCATGTACAAGAAGCCCTTGTTTGCGCGAATTTGCGTAATTACGTCAGTCAAGTTTCCAATCGTGATCTTTGAACCGAACCCACCAGACGAACTTGTCCAAAGGAATCCGATAAGCGATGCACCGAAACCGCCAAGGCTTGCACTCATCAGCGTGACGATTGCACGATTAAAGAACTTACGACGAGTTACACCAATAGCTTCGGCATCAGGAGCAACCCAAGGCTCAATTTCGGCCTTTGGTGCAGCAATGATTGCGGAGTTCTGCTTGCGAACGACTGCTTCAAATTGGCGACCAGTGAGTTGCTCTGGATCTACAGCTCCGCGATCCTTCTTGCGTGTTTCGCGAGCAAGTGTTCCCGTTCCGCGAACACCCGAGGCGCGCGACGAAGTCAGCACAACGCCGACACCGGCAACGATAAGAACCGCGATTGCAATGGTGATGATCTGAATTGTTGTCATATATATACGTCTCGCTTTAGAGCTCGAAGAAGATTCCGTCACGCCAAGGGAACGTGAAGTTATAGCCAGGTCCACGGAAGAACGAACTCACGATTACGAGAACGGCCCAGAACATGAGGAAGATCGTAAACATGCTGGTCATGAACTTGCGATCTTCTGGCTTGTTTGAAACAGTTTTGTCAAGGAATGGAGCAAACATCAACGCCACCAGACCAACAGTTGGAAGAGTTACACCAGCAATCATCGGGTGGAACATGGTGAGCAATTCCTGAAGTCCAAGGAAGTACCACGGTGCTTTTGAAGGGTTCGGTGTTTGGTTGAAGTTGGCTGCTTGTAACAATGGCGCGTTCACTACCCATGAGAACAAGAACAAGAACGCAGTGCACGCAAGTGAGGCTACGAATTCAACTGCAAGCAAGTGTGGCCAGGTATGCACTTTGTCAACTGGCTCAGACTTAACGTCTTGAATTGATCCAGACTTAACGACTGTAAGCAAACGCTGTGTGTGTCCACCAGGACCAGCAGCCATCGGAACATTTCCTTCTGCCGGAGCAGCAACTACTGCACCACTTGGTTTTTCTGCAACGGCAACTGAGCCTCCAGCTTTTGCTGCCTTGCTGCGCTCAAGGAGGTGAGCGGGGATACGTGAGTCTCCCGATGCTTCGCCTTCAGTTGCAGCACCTGCTTCTGCTGCTGCCTTTTCGCGTGCCGCTTGCGCGCGCTTCAGGAGGTGCTCTGGAATTTCAGTCATTGCTGATCATCCTTTCAATATTTGAATTCATCACAATGGACCCGAGATTCCGCCGTCTTTGCGCACGCGCCAGAAGTGAATGGCCAAGAAGATCACGGTCACAAATGGGAAGAGCAACACGTGCAACACGTACCAACGCAACAAAGTTTCTGCGCCAATTTCTACGCCACCAAGCAACACAAATCGAACTTGAGAACCAATAACTGGGGAGTACCCCATCATGTTGGTTCCCACCGCAACCGCCCACAGCGCTAGTTGGTCCCACGGTAAGAGATATCCGGTAAACGAAAGCAACAACGTGAGCGTGAGCAGAATAACTCCGACCACCCAGTTGAACTCGCGCGGTGCCTTATATGCACCGTGATAAAACACGCGAGCCATGTGCAAGAACACGCTGAGTACCATGAGGTGAGCACCCCATCGATGCATGTTGCGCACCATCAATCCGAACGTCACTGAAGTCTGCAAAGACTGAATGTCCTGCCAAGCATTGGCTGCTGTAGGACGGTAGAAGAACATCAAGAAAATGCCCGTAACAGTGAGCAAAATGAACAAAAAGAAGCTGAGGCCGCCGAGGCACAGTGTGTAACTGACCTTCACCGCGTGACGCTTCACCTTCACTGGATGCAAGTGGTACAACACCGAGTTCATAATCACGTACGAACGGTTACGCGGTGAGTCGGTGTATCCCTTGCGGAAAATTGAACCAGGGCGGAAAATTGAGTTCCACGCCTGGCTTCCCTGCAATGTTTCACCCAACTTCGCTGCACGCTCTTTCAGCGTGAGGCGAGGCTTTTCTTCAATTGTGCTTGCCATATGTTTCTCCGTGTCCTGAAACTTTTACAACCGCATGCCGTATGCGTAGCCGTGGTTTGGTGTGCGTGTGTGAGAGTCGCCAGTTGCAGCAGGCGCTCCAACTTTTCCAAGAATGATGACTCCCGTTGGGCAACGGTCAACACACAAGGCGCAACGCGTGCACACGTCGTCGTCAATAATGAATAACACATTGTCGCTTGGGTCTGACCCTGGCATTTCCGTGCCTTGAGCTTCAGCGATTGCATCTGGACTCACCATGTGAATGCACTTCCATGGACAAATGTCCACGCAACCTTCACACATGATGCATTCGCTTTGATCAATATGAATGAATTGCTTTGGCTTAACGGCCTTCGCGAGGTAGTCGGCATCCACTTCAACAAGTTGATACTCGTCAGACCACAAGGGCATTGGTGGATTGGCGTCGGTCTTTGTCATGTCAATTAGCCCTTACGAACCAATGGTCGACCGTACGTTGAGGTTGCAATTGCCTTCGGCTTTACTTCGCCGCGCTTTTGCCACCAATTGAACATCTTCACCATTAGGGTCATCAACACAACATGGATGAGCACCACGATGGTGTCACGAATAGCTTCATAGCTCAATGTGAACGGAAACTGTCCGCCAAATGATTTTGGCTTCAACAAGTCAAAAGGTCCGAAAATCAATTTGTCTTTGCGCCAACCCAGGTTCTTATCTGCATGGTCAATGAATTGGTGAGGAACAACTCCAAAGGCAATAAACAACACGGCGAAAACATAGACAGCACCAAACATGGTCTCTCCCCATGTCGCTTTGCGGTCAACTGGTCGACGCTTTCCTACCCAATACACGCCATACGTCATCGCGAGTGTGAGGGCGAGTGAGAATATGAACGCTTGGTTCACTCCCGGCCATCGAAGAATGTCTATTGCCAGCATGGTTTGCAGGGATGCCTTTCCTCGTGAAATCTCTCACGAGACTAGTCGGGCAATCCTCAAATAGGTGAAAAGAGCGAGGTTGTGCAATCGTGCGATCCTGTGACGTTGAGCACCAGTTTTTGAGCAGACAATCAGACTGAAATTTCCGATTCCCGACAGCCAGTCCCTAGTGTTTATCTGGTCCCTGCTCCGTGATTTAGAGTAGGGAAAGATCATTGTCGAGGGCACCACCCTCTTAGGCACACAACGTATACGAGGAACACCGTGACTGAAATACCCGAACACCTACTCAAGCGTTCGAAGGAACGACGGGAAGCTGCTTCGGGTGGTACAAGTTCTGATTCTGGAACGTCTACTCCTGCCACAACTTCGTCCACACCAGCAGTTGCAAAACCTGTTGCCCCAGTCGTTGCCTCTACTCCTGCACCTAAGCCGGACCCCATTTATGTCGTCGCTGCGAAAACGCGCAGAAAAATCCCGTTCTGGGCAATGGCTACTCTCAGCCTGCTTCCACTATGGGCATTTTTGTACTTGATCGCATTGAAGCCGCAGGAAAAAGAAGCTGAAGGTCCAATGGCAATTGGTGCAGCCGTTTATGGCACTTGCGCGGGTTGCCATGGTGCTGCAGGACAGGGTGGCGCTGGACGAGTATTTGCTGGTGGCGAGGTGTTGAAAACCTTCCCGAAAATTGAAGACATGTTGAACTTCGTGTACACGGGTAGCCAGCCGTATGTTGCAGCCGGCATTGCTTACTACGGAGATCCAAATCGCGAAGGTGGCGGACACGCACCGCTTTCATACAACGGAAACCCAATGCCTCAGCAAGGTGAAAAGGCCGGTGGTGGACTGACCGAATACGAAATTCTTGGCGTAGTGTGCCATGAGCGTTATGCCATTGGTGGTGCAGATCCAGCCAGTGAAGAATGGAAAGAAGAGTACGAGACGTGGTGCTCACCAGAGTCTGAAATCTTCCTTGCACTTGAAAATGGTTCAACTTCGTTTGACACCATTGAAAAAGACTTTGCGATGTTGACTAAGCCACCTCATGCAGTTGGCACAACAGCACGCGAATCCACAAAATAGATATTGGCCTATGGGCCGGTACACACCACTTCTGTAATTTCATCTTGGTACAGATTTAACAACGAGATTGCATTCCCATCTGGGAATTTATTGATGAAGTCGCGTAACGACGTTGTTTCAGTATCGCAATTGCGCACAGTTGGAGTAGCAAGTGGAATTACCCAACCATTGCTCAACACACCCAGGTCGCCGCCTTGCAGCATGTCCACGAGAGTTGGAAGCGTCAAGATTTCTTTTCCATTACTTGAATCAGCAGGAACGAGTGCAAACCACAGCACGCCTGAGCCCAATGTGTCGGCGACAAGTACGCATGAATAAGGCGTTGTTGGCAACTCGCAGGTCACTTCACCAGGCGTGCCATCCACAATCCGCAGTATTCGACCATCATCAAGAGAAAGTGTTGCGTCGCCGGCAGACTTGCCATTAGCAACCTGCCAACCCTCGCCAAATTCAGTAGTGGTTACTGCAGCAACAACATCAATTACGCGACCATTAGTACCACCTAATGAAGATCCACGATTTACCACGAGCAACATGGCAAACACCAAGGCTGACGCACCAAGCAACATGCCGAGCGCTGCCCACAACCTTGCGGTGAAAAAATAACGCATGCAGTAAATCTATTGCGCGCGAACCGCTGTAAGTGCCGCACGTTCAGTGCGTTCAGCAAGTTGTTGCATCACTGAATCATTATGTCCAAGCCCAACAAATAGTGCTTCATATGCACCAGGAGCTAACGCCACTCCTTCAGCCAACATGGCATGGAACAGTCGTGCGTACATCTTTTCGTCGGTCTGCTTTGCTTCGTCGAAGTTTGTTGGAGTGTTTGGTCCAAAGAAAGCACCAACAAGCGTTCCCACTACTGGAAATTGCGCAACGATTCCGGCACTTGAACACGCATCACGCAGCAACGTTGCCAATGCGCGTGCACGAGCGCCGAGTTCCATATATACGTCTGGAGTCAGCTCGTTTAACGCTGCAAGACCAGCGGCAGTTGCCAACGGATTACCCGCAAGAGTTCCCGCGTGAAACACCTTGCCAATTGGTGTGAGATTCTCCATCACTGCACGTGAACCACCGATTGCACCAATTGGCAAACCACCACCAATTACTTTGCCGAAGCATGTGATGTCTGGCTTTACGTCGTACTTAGCCTGTGCTCCACCTTGGCCAATTCGGAATCCAGTAATGACTTCATCAAAAATGAGTAGCGCGCCGGCCTTGTCGCACGCAGCACGAAGACCTTCTAGAAAACCGGGTGCTGGTGCAATTACGCCCATGTTCGCAGCCACTGGTTCGACAATTACTGCTGCAACATCGTTACCAATTTCTGGAACAACGTTGTATGGAACGACCAAGGTATTTGCAACTGCTTCTTCTGGAACGCCAGCAGTACCTGGAATACCGAGTGTTGCTATGCCGCTTCCACCTGCTGCAAGTAGCGCATCTGTTGCACCATGAAAGTTTCCGTAAAACGTGATGATTCGCTTGCGGCCGGTTGCACCCCGAGCAAGACGGACAGCAGTACTTGTCGCTTCTGTGCCACTGTTCATCAATCGAACGCGCTCACAACTTGGAACTCGTTCGCGAATTGCCTCTGCCAATTTCATTTCACGAGGTGTTGGAGCACCAAATGATGTTCCATCACCTGCTGCGTCACGCAATGCTGCAGTAATTGCCGGATGTGCATGACCCAAAATGACTGCACCGTAGCTTTGCACGAGGTCGATGTAGCGATTGCCCTCAACATCAACAATGTGTGCACCTTCTCCGCGAGCAACGATGTATGGCTCGCCGCCAACCGATTTGAATGCACGGATTGACGAATTCACACCACCAGGAATGACATTGGCTGAGCGTTCATAGAAGGTGTGGTTTGATGCAATTGCTTTTCCTGTGCACACAGTTGCGGTACAACCTGCAGAAACACACAAATTTGGATCACAAAACGGAATGGTCACTGCAACTCCTATTGTTGGGTTTCGGCGAACCAGCGCGCGAAATAGGTCAAGATAATGTCTGCACCTGCTCGCTTTACTGCTGTTAACTGCTCGACAGCAACGGTGTCGTGATCGATCCAACCATTTGCTGCTGCAGCCTTGATCATGGCGTACTCGCCACTTACGTGATATGCGGCAACTGGCACATCTACTCGCTCACTCACCGATGCGATGACATCGAGGTAGCTCATCGCTGGCTTCACCATCACGATGTCTGCGCCCTGCTCAATATCTGCCGCAACTTCACGAAGTGCTTCACGCGCGTTACGCCAATCTTGTTGGTAGCCCTTGCGATTACCGCCGCCAGCAATTTGTACGTCTACCGCATCGCGGAACGGGCCATACAAACCAGAGGCGTACTTTGCTGAATACGCCATGATCGCAGTGTCAAGGAAACCGGCTCCGTCAAGTGCTGCACGAATGGCACCAACTTGCCCGTCCATCATTCCGCTCGGTGCAACTACTTGAGCACCCGCTTGAGCTTGTGCCAACGCAGCCTTGCAATAAATCTCGAGCGTTGCATCGTTGTCAACATCACCTTTTGCATTAAGTACACCACAGTGACCATGCGAGGTGTATTCGTCTACACACAAGTCGGCCATTAAGACAATGCGATTGCCCAACTCTTCGCGAAGTTCACGCAATGCAACCTGCACAATTCCATTTGGATCAAATGCACCCGAGCCAACTTCATCTTTAACGGCTGGAACACCAAACAAAATGACCGCTGGAACACCAAGATCGGCAAGCGCACGTACTTCTTCCTTCAAAGACTCACGTGTGTGCTGCATCACTCCAGACAACGAAGAAATGGGTTGCGGCGAAGAAATACCTTCGCGAACAAACAACGGTGCAACTAGATCGGACACTCCAAGTCGCACCTCGGCAACGAGTTCTCGTAGTGCAGGGCTTTGACGAAGACGACGGGGTCGAGATTGCGGAAACGCCATGCCAGTAAGGCTACGGGGTCGTTTACGCGAATACGCCAGCAAGCGCCGCAACAACGCCAGCAGTAGAGGCTTCGCGTGCAACGGCGCTAATTATCATTCCGCATTCAGCTGCTACTCGTTGCGTTGGTTCACCGATGGCAACAAACTTTCCATTTACTTGTGGTCCGGCCTGTGCACACCACGAACGCACAGCAGATCCAGATGCAACCAACACTGCATCAGCAGAACGAATTTCACCAACTTGTACATCAGTAAGCAAACAAGGTTCTGTCTTGTACGCGGCTACTTCATCTACTTGCATGTTGCGGTCTCGCAATATGCGCACCACCTCGCCGCTGGTCTCCTGCGCTTGAACTACCAGTACTTTTCCAGATGACATCGGAAGCTCTTCTGCAAGCGACTTTCCATTTGCAGAACTCGGAACAAAGTCCACGTCACGCGCAAAAGCAATTGCCGTTGCATCTCCTACTGCGGCGAGCTTTGGGCACGTTGCACCACTTGACAAATACGGAGCAACACGCGAAGCGCCGTTAGCCGAGGTGCATATGACCCACTCATAGTCACTGACGTTGCGCATCGCTTGTTCGAAGGCAAATCCCTCATCATCTGGCTGTGAAATCTCAATTAGTGGTACAACCACACACTGAGCACCACGCTCTTCAATTGCGCGTTGCAATTCTTTCGCCTGCGCTCGCGGGCGTGTCACTACGATGCGCTTTCCCGAAAACGTACTTTCAATCATGCCAACGCAGATTGCGACTTTCGAGCAAGTTCACGAGCAAACTCTTGTGCATCAACTGATGGCACAGTCTCAACGAACTTCACGTGTCGGTCCGAATTCGTTGCGCCCGTTGCCATAAACGTTGAGAGCACATTCGCATCATTGACGTAAGCACCAACTGGCATTGAACAACCCGCGCCAAGTTCTGCAAGAAACGCGCGTTCTATCTCCACAGCAAAGCGCGTGCGAGCATGATCTATTCCAGAAATTGCAGCAAGCGTTTCGTGGTCTCCTTCTCGACATTCAACTGCAACACAACCCTGTCCAACCATTGGAACAAAGTCAGTTGTCGCAAGTTCTTCTGCAATTCGATCTGTTATTCCAAGTACTTGCATGGCTGCAATTGCCATCACAATGGACCCATTGTTAGGAATCTTGTCAAGGCGAGTGTGAATGTTTCCGCGCAACTCCACAAACTTGAGGTCGGGACGAACAGTAAGCAGTTGCGCTCTGCGTCGCACTGAGCCGGTAGCAACTGTTGCGCCAAGTTCAAGATCATTCAATGAATTTCCTACTAACGCGTCGCGCGCATCTCGTCGTTCACACCATGCACCAACCACTAATCCTTGTGCGTGTTGCGATGGAAGATCTTTTGCCGAATGAACCGCGATGTCTGCATCGCCCCGAAGCACTGCCTGCTGTACTTCCTTAACAAAGATTCCCTGGCCACCAATTTGATGTAGCGGCTGATCTTTGTTCTGATCGCCAAGGGTTTCTACAAACACCAACTCAACCGGTATTCCTGTTGCCGAAGTGATTGACTGAGCGACGACCTCTGCCTGTGTTCGCGCCTGTGCGCTCGAACGTGTAGCGAGTCGGATCATTCGATGTCGAATAAATCGCGAAGCGCTGCGGCAATGCGCTCACCCTGTGGGGTGCCGGCGCTGTGCTTAAGTTGCAACGAAGGACTGTGCAACAACTTGGCAACGACTGCCTTGCTCAGTGCATCAACTACATCGCGTTGTTCCGCGCTCAAGCCAGAAAGCTTTGAAGAGAATCGCTCAACCTCTGTGCGCCTTATGGTTTCTGCCCGTTCGTGCAATTCGGCAACGAGCGGCGCAGCCTGGCGCGCCTTTACCTCTTGTCCGAAACGTTCCACTTCTTCTCCCACAATGCGCCGAACTTCTTCGGCCTCTTGCTGACGTGCAGCAATTCCAGTCTGTGCCCAGTCACGAAGGTCATGCAAGTCACGTAGCGTGACTCCTGGCAAATCGCCGACCTCGTGTTGAACGTCGCGTGGAACTGCAATATCAACTATCAATAGCGGAGTTCCATTTGAGAGCTCTCGTGCAAGCCGAACATCTTCAACCGAAATAATTGCTTCACCTGCACCAGTGCACGTAAGCACAACATCTGCATTACCAATCGCGTCATGCAGTTCGTCAATGTGACTCACCACTGCACCAACAGAATCTGCAAGTTGCTGCGCGCGTTCGCGACTTCGATTCATGACCGTAACGCTTTGCGAACCTGCGCTTCTGAGTGCACGTGCAATGCCCGCACCCATGTCGCCGGCACCAATAACCAAGACACGTCGACCCGACATCGTTCCTAAAATGTCTGTCGCCATTTCAACAGCAGCATGAGAAACCGACGCTGTGGAACGGCTGATTGATGTTTCGGTTCGCGCTCGTTTACCTACTTCAAGCGCGTGACGGAACAACATGTTTAGTGAAGTTCGGGCGGTGGTTTCAGTACGTGCTTTGTCCCACGCATTACGAACTTGACCAAGAATTTCGGTTTCACCTAGCACTGCTGAATCGAGTCCAGATGCAACTTCAAACAAATGACTTACTGCTGCATCATCGTGCTGACTATAAAAATGTGGTTGAAGTTCTTCGACAGATAATCCAGATAATTCACAAAAGAAGTCTCGGACATCCGCAAAAGCTCCATGAAACTTTTCAGCAATTACATATACTTCGGTGCGATTACATGTGGAAAGAACAACCGTTTCGCGAACGTGATCGCGCGACACCAACCCATGTAGAGACTTCGCAAGCACATCATCAGAAATGCTCACGCGCTCAATCACATCGAGTGGCGCGGACTTATGGTTGATGCCTAGAACAACTATTGACATATGGCAGCCACTTCACGCTTCGTCTTCGTTGCAGGCTTATCTTCTCGGCTGAGTTGCTCGTAGTAGCCAAGAATCTGTAATTCCACACCCAGGTCAACACTTCGTACCGAAATGTTTTCTGGAACATTCAAAATCACGGATGCGAAGTTCAAAATTGAACGGATTCCTGCATTCACTAACAGGTCTGCTGCATGCTGAGCCGACGCAGGTGGAGTGGAAATGACTCCGATGCTTACCGACTCTTCACGCACGATGGTTGGCAAGTCATCCACATGTCGCACCAACACGCCAGCAACTTTTTTGCCAACCTTTGTCGAGTCGATATCCACTACCCCAGCAACTGGAAAACCACGCGTCGAGAATCCGTTGTAGTTGGCCAACGCATTGCCGAGGTTGCCGGCACCGACCACCACAACTTTCCATTCGTGGTGCTGGCCAAGTTCGCGCTTAATTTGATACACCAGGTACGCGACGTCGTATCCAACTCCCCGCGTGCCATAGCTACCTAAGTACGACAAGTCTTTGCGTACTTTTGCCGCGTTCACCCCGGCAAGTGCCGCAAGTTGATCGCTTGACAGTTGAGCTGTTCCGTTAGCAATCAGGGTGTTTAAAATTTGGAGGTAGACGGGGAGACGCGCAACAGCAGCATCTGGAATTCTGCGACGGGCGGGGGATGAGGTTTGGGCAAGGTCGGCCACGCCTCAAATGTAGGCGTTCGTGCATGATTTCACGAAGTCCAACTAGTCTTCGGTGATGAGCGCAACCGCAGTTCTCGGCATGGGAGGGCTGAATGGCGCCCTCGCGGGAACGGCCACCCTCGTAGCGACGGCTTTCACGCTGAGCACTGCCGACCGGTGGATCAAACGCCGTCAACCACACGAGCTGGCATGGACAATTGCCATGGGTCTGTTTGCCATCGGTTCTGCATGTCTGTGGTGGGCAGAAAGCACGGGCTGGAACCTCTTCGTTTTCAGAATGTTCTTTCTTGCTGGGGCAGTTCTCAATGTGTCGTGGCTTGCGCTCGGGACTGTGTACCTGCTTGGAGGACAACAACTTGGAAATCGTGTTCGTCAAATTCTCATCTGGTTATCAGGCTTTGCAACCGGAATTGTTCTCGTTGCACAATCCAAAGCCGAAGTAGTCGCCGATCAATTTCCCACAGGCAAAGAAGTGTTTGGTATTGCTCCGCGAATTCTTGCCGCAGTCGGATCTGGTGTTCCAGCGCTCGTCATTATCTTTGGTGCACTGTGGTCTGCCTGGCGTGTACTTCGTAAGAAGAACCCTGCACTTTCAACAGGTGCAAAACGTTCAGTCTTTTCGGCTGGCCGTTTAGCGTTAGGGAATGTGTTGATTGCAGCGGGGACGTTGGTGCTCTCAGCAAGTGGAACTTTGGCTGGTCGATTAGGCGAGGACCGAGCGTTTGCAATCACGCTGCTGGTTGGAGTGTCAATTCTGTTCTTTGGCTTTCTTGTTGCCAGTAATTCAACACGGGGAAAATCAACGCAACGCGCGTCGCAATACCTTGCCAGTGCTGCCAGTTGGCAGTGACTGCACGATTAACACTTTTGACGGACACTTGTAACGAGCCAATTGTTTTTGGCAATGCTCAATAATTGATTCCTCATCAAGATGCACACCACTGTGCAAGACAACATACGCTCGCACTGCTTCACCGGTATGTGGATGCGAAACGCCAACGACTGCTGCTTGATCAATCGCTGAATGCGCCAGCAGAACTTGCTCAACTTCTGCAGGATACACATTGAATCCGCTCACGATGATGAGGTCTTTCAAGCGATCGACAAGGAACAGATCGCCATCAGCATCTTTCACCGCAATATCGCCGGTACGAAGCCATCCATCTGCGGTGAGTACGCGCTCTGTTGCCTCTTGATCGTTGTAGTACCCAGCAAAAACATTCTCGCCACGAACCCAAATTTCGCCCGAATCTCCCTCTTCCGCATCATCACCGTGTTCATCCACCAAGCGAAGAGACACTTCCTGCAACGGTTTCCCAATTGATCCAACCTTGTGGTCGCCATTGACTGAAGTGGTAACCACTGGTGAGGATTCGGTAAGCCCGTACCCCTCATGCACGATTAGTCCGTATCGATCTTTCAGCTGATTCGTCACTTGCTCGGGCATTTTTGCAGCACCTGTTAATGCCACACGCAGCTGCGAAAGCACCTTGCATTCATCTTCCGGCATTTGCGCAAGTGCGGACCACACTTGTGGTGCGCCTGGAACCACCGTTACTCCACGTTCTGCAAATGTTTCTAATGCAGTTGATGGGTCAAAGCGCTGCACTAACACCACACTTGCACCAACAAACAGTGTGTATCCCAGCACAACATTGAGTCCGAAGATATGAAACAAAGGCAACACTCCGTACACCACATCGGTATTGCGTAAGACATTTTCATTCGAAATTTGCACAAGGTTTGAGTGCAAGTTGTTATGCGTAAGCATCGCTGCCTTTGGCGATCCTGCTGTTCCACTCGTAAAGATGAATGCTGCAACCTCAGTTGGTGACATATTCAAAATCGGTACAGGGGCATGCATCAGTGACTCGGTCAGCGTGATCGCTCCTGCAATGTCATGGCCTTCGGTGGCAATCACCGCCCGCAGTTCTGTTAGCGACGAGCGATCGACATTGCTCCAGGCAGTCATAGCCGCGGGCTCTACAAACACAATGCGGGGTTGGATTGTGTCCAATTCACGTTGAATTTCAGAAGCAGGACTGATGACGTTGAGCGGAACCGCAATTCCACCAACTCCAAGGGTTGCTAAGTACGCAAGAACGAAATATCGACTGTTCCCGCACAAGATTGCAACACGATCGCCGCGTTCAACTCCGTTTTCGGCAAGCACTCCTCGCAGGCTTGCTACCTGTCGACGCAACTCCCCGTATGTGGTCGGACGCCCCCGACTGATGAGTGCGATGTTGTCTGCAGGATGCTGCTCAATGATTTCTGCAAGGTTCATATACGCCTCAACCGACCACTAAATCTCATTACCTAAGTGACAGGATTCCGGCAGCAAAAATTGAGATGAGCAGAAGTGCAATTGCCAATGTGGTTGCTGGGCGCATGTTACGACTTTACGCCTAATTGCAACTTCAGTTGGGCTTGGAACCCAACCGCACGGTGGTGCTTACTCCGCCACCAGCATTTGGGTCCTGGCTAATGGTCACCATGTTTGTTGGCCCGAGATCCAACTCGGCCGCAGCAGAACCGCGGTCAGTACACAGCGCCAGCATGCCGAAGCTGTCGATGACGAGTCCAATGCCTCCACCAATTTCGGAAAAGTTGCGCACAATAGGAACGGATCGAACAATGTGATTCGGCGAATCAGGATTTCCAATTGCCACTCGCACGGGTGATCCCCACTGCGCAATTTCTTCTGGCCCGATATTGAGTTGGCAATTACCGAAATGGTCAACCCACGTCACTTCACCGACAAGCTGACCATTTTCTTCACGGGTAATTGGAATGATGCCAGGAAGAAGTGAAGCTGTGTCAATTTCGTTACCCAGTTCACTCAGTTCAACTCCATTGCAAATGTGTGCAGCGACGGAACCAAAAATATCTCGGCCTGCAAACGTGGTACCTGGTGATGGCAAGTGATACTTCGTGTTGGTCAGCTCCACAGCAAATTCCGCTCCGCCTGCCAGGGCAACGCCCATTGCCAAAAGGCCATTATCTGGGCCAATAAACACGCCATCACCACCGGAAACGCTGACCGCAATCGCGCGACGTGAAGTACCAACGCCTGGGTCAACAACTGCCAAGATCACGCCTTTTGGAACATACGAAACAGCACGTGCCAACGCAAGTGAACCTGCGCGAACATCAAATGCTGGAACATCGTGCGTGATGTCAATGACTTGCACGTGAGGAGCAATGTCTGCGACAACGCATTTCACAATTCCAACGAATTCATCTCGAGTTCCATAATCAGTGAGGAACGAAATGTGATTGAAGCGGTGTGTCATGGTGTGCTCAAGAAAAAACGAATGGACCGGTGCCAACCCCCCGACGGCACCGGTCCAAACGGCGCACTCTTTCGAGCGCGACTCCCGGTTGGGGGGTAACCCCGTCCGGAGTTCGTGACCTAGGGCATAC
>Ga0102896_1000243_pt1 | contig 19017 bp, 17 predicted proteins | sample Colrivmet1554A02_FD_78457 | JGI IMG/M metagenome (GOLD analysis project Ga0102896, IMG submission 78457) | Estuarine microbial communities from the Columbia River estuary - metaG 1554A-02 | ecosystem: Environmental > Aquatic > Marine > Intertidal zone > Estuary | place: USA: Columbia River...
CAACCGAAGGAAATTATCTCGGTGGAGCGGAGTTGAATCGGATAGGCGGAGTATCATTACTCCTTGCGTGGTGCTGAATCGCACATCGCGTTTGCGGTCTTTTTTTTGAAGGGTGGTATCGGATTGGGCCGATCCATTGATCAGTCCCAGTAAGCCAATACAAACGAGTGCGGAGCGAAGCCGATTTTTCATGAGAGGGGTTGTTGTTCGAAATACAAAAGCACGTGGTCTTTGATGAAGTTCTCTTGTTCGGCCGGGTTCAACGTGGGCATGATTTTGAGTTGACGAAAATGAGGCCAGCCGTCTTCATCCACGCCTTCCATTTCGTAATAGCCGCTGGAAGCGAGCAGGCTGCAGACGGCTACGTGCATCAGGTCTTGCTTTTCTTCCTTGGTGAACTTCTCTCGGATCTGTCCGAATTCCTGAATGCCGATCAGAAAAAGGATGGCTTCCAGGTCGGGCTTCTTGCCAAATCGTTCTACGAGGGAAGCTTCTAAGTCCCACCAGCGTTGTTGCAGATCATCGTTTACGAGCATGCCGCAAAGATAGATGCGTTACCTTTGCGCCAAATTGATTTTGCATGTTGACCATGGCCATTTTGCGGCAGGATCCCGATGGGGTCAAAAAGAAACTGCACAAGAAGCATTTCGCTCCGGTCGAGATCGTTGATTCCATCATCGAATTGGACGATCGGCGCAAGAAATTGCAGCTGGATTGCGACAACATGTTGGCGCAGATCAATGCCGCCTCCAAAGAGATCGGCCAATTGATGGCCAAAGGCCAGCGCGACGAGGCCGAGGCCAAGAAGCAAGAGGTATCCGTCCTAAAAGAGGAATTGAAACCAATTCAACACGATCAAGACCAAGTAGAACAGGAGCTGAATGAAGAACTGGTCAAGTTGCCCAATTTACCGGCCGATGTCGTTCCGGAAGGGAAAGCCGCTGCAGATAATATTTCGGTGAAGGAAGCAGGAACCAAGCCCGTCCTGACGAACAAAACCCCGCATTGGGAGCTGATCAAGCAATACGATCTGGTCGATTTTGAGATCGGCGCCAAACTCACCGGAAGTGGATTCCCTTTGTACAAAGGACAAGGGGCTCGCTTGCAGCGGGCGCTGATTCAATACTTTTTGGATTTCAATACCGCTGCCGGATACATGGAATACATCCCGCCGTACCTGGTGAATCAGGCTTCGGCTTATGCTACCGGACAATTGCCCGATAAAGAAGGGCAGATGTATCACATGACGGCCGATAATTTTTATCTGATCCCTACGGCAGAAGTGCCTGTGACAAATATCTACCGCGATACGATCTTGAAGCAAGTTGATCTGCCGGTGAAAATGACCGCGCATTCTCCTTGTTTCCGTCGCGAGGCCGGAAGTTTCGGTGCCGATGTACGTGGATTGAACCGGGTGCATCAGTTTGATAAAGTAGAGATCGTGCAACTCGTCGAGCCCGCTTCCAGTTATGCGGTGTTGGATGAAATGGTGGCGCACGTGGAAAAGCTGATCATTGAATTGGAATTGCCTTATCGCATTTTGCGCTTGTGTGGTGGTGACATGAGTTTCAACTCGGCATTGACCTACGATTTTGAGGTATACAGCGCCGCGCAGGAAAGATGGTTGGAGGTGAGCTCCGTGAGTAATTTCGAAACTTTCCAAGCCAACCGCATGAAGCTTCGCTACAAAGACGAGCAGGGAAAGACAAACCTCTTGCATACCCTCAATGGCAGTTCATTGGCCTTGCCGCGTATTGTGGCTGCTTTGCTGGAGAATAATCAAACCGAGGAGGGGATAAGACTACCGAAAGTTTTGCATCGATATTTTGGTGCGGACATCATCAAATAAAAAAATCCCGGCTGAGGCCGGGATTTTTTTATAGTTCAGTGTTCATTGTTCAGCGTTAGCTGAAAGAAGCTCGGGGTCCGCCAACAACATAGGCGGCTAGCATACGGGTGGCTTGTCCGACAGCAGCTGCGCGGGTGAGGAGTTTTTTCATTCTGATTGGTTAAGGTTGATGGATGATTCGAATCCATAGAAAAAACGCAAATAAGTCATGGATGCTGACCAAAGTTGTGGATCCGACGATTCATCACCGCGAACCAAACGGGCGGCAGCAGCGACAAGAGCATCATGCCCGGATAGCCGGTTGGCATTTGCGGGGCATCGTCGTGATGCCGGAGAATCTGATACTTGCGACTGGCCAGGTAGTGGTGATCGGAGTGGCGACTGAGCTCAAACAGAAACAATCGCCCAATCATGTGATCGCTGTTCCAGCTGTGCTCCGGCATCGCCCGTTCATATTTTCCTTCTCCGGTCGCTTTCCGCTGCAACCCGTAATGTTCGATGTAGTTGACGGTCTCCAGCAATAAGATGCCCATGCCGGCCGCGGCCAAGAAATACAGCAGAATCCATCCGCCAAATAGCCAATAAATCAATCCAATAAAAAGAAGCTGTATCAACTGGAACTGGATCATTTCGTTGTGGATGCCAAACTTCGATCTTCCTTTCTTCAAGCATTCCTCCCCGGCAATATGCCAAGCGCTCAGGTAACCCATGATCACGGTGCGAAACCAAAACGTGTAGATCATCTCCCCGTACCGGGCGCTGCTAGGGTCTTCTCGGGTGGCCACGCGCTTGTGGTGTCCTTTGTTGTGCTCCGTGTAGAAATGCATGTACAGCGAGCTGAGCAACAGACTTTTTGCCAGAAATTGTTCAAATCGATTGACGCGGTGCCCTAATTCATGTGCCACGTTGATGCCGAAACTGCCGCATAGAATGCCCATGGCGCCGATGCGTCCCGTACGTTCCCATAGGGTCAAATCCTCCGCTTGCATCGACAGCAGGAATTGATAGAGCATGAAAAACTGAACGGGAACCGACAAATAAAGTAAGTAATCGTAGAAGCGGTCCTGACGGGCCATTTCTTCTTCGGCCGTTGATAGGTTTTCTGCTCGAGGCGCGATTAACAGTTCGAGCGAGGGGATCATAACCCAGACCAGGATCATGGGAATCCATACCTGCCATCCGCGCACCTGAAAGGCATAGCCGGCAGCTAGGAAGAGCACAAAGGGGAGTCCGTATTTGAGGGCGCGTACCGATTGCATGTTTCAAACTTACCCATTTGGGCCGAATGCTAAAAAAATGTCAGAAATTATCCCCCCCGGGGACCTAGGCACGTTAAACGAATTATCTTTCTAATCATCTATCTACTATGTCAAATGCCCGCAACAATCTTCATTTGCTTTGGCGTGCCGGATTTGGCCCGGCCGTTGAGCAGCTGAACGAGCTCGATCGCTACAATCCCCGTCAGTATTGGTCGGCTTTGGTCAAGGCCTCCGAGAAACCACCCACTCCCATCGAGGTGGCCAATAATGCCATCGACGGACTCGTAATGGGGGTCCAAACCTTTGCCGAGCTCAGCAAGCGAGAATTGGATCCCGACCAGCGAAAAGAACTGCAGCAACGCAATCGAAACGGCATCCGCGACCTCAATTCCATTTGGATGAGTAAAATGGTCAACTCCTCCGCTCAGTTGCGAGAGAAAATGGCCTTTTTTTGGCATGGTCATTTCGCTTGCCGAAATCTCAATGTGCTCTACCAGCAGCAGTTGCTCAACATCATCCGGCAACACGCACTGGGAAATTTCGGAACGATGTTGAAAGCGGTTTCCCGTTCGGCAGCCATGCTGAATTTTCTCAATAACCAGCAAAATCGAAAAGACCACCCCAATGAGAATTTTGCCCGCGAGGTCATGGAGCTGTTCACCATCGGTCGTGGAAATTATTCAGAATCCGATGTCAAAGAAGCCGCCCGCGCGTTCACCGGATGGACGGCCAATTTTCAGGGTGAATTTGTTTTTCGTCGCTTTCAGCATGATTTCGGTAGCAAGACTGTGCTGGGTCGCTCCGGCAATTTCGAGGGCGAAGAGGTGTTGAACATCCTTTTGGAAGAAAAAAAGACCGCGGTTTACATCACGACCAAACTCTATCGATTCTTAGTTAATGAGATCCCCGACGCTACGCATATTCAATGGCTATCGGATCGGTTCTATAAAAATGGATATGAGATCGGTCCGTTGCTGGAAGACATATTCACCAGCGACTGGTTTTATGAGAACAAGCACATCGGCACCCGGATCAAGTCACCCATCGAACTCTTGGCGGGGATTCGTCGGCTGTTGCCGATGCAAATTGACGATGCTACTGGACAATTGCTGCTGCAACGCGGACTTGGACAAGTCCTATTCTATCCGCCCAATGTAGCGGGATGGCCGGGGGGAAAGACTTGGATAGATAGCTCCTCCTTGATGCTACGCATGCGCGTGCCTCGGCTGTTGTTGGGCGAAGATGAATGGAACATCGGGGGCAAAACAGACGACGATGTTCAAATGGGCATGATGCAACGATTGCAAAATCGGTTGGAGGCAAAAGTGGATTGGATGCCTTTGTTATCGTCTTTTAAAAAAGTACCCCTGGAGAAACTGCCGGCGCAGCTTTCCGATTTATTGTTACAAACGCAGCGGGCTCAAACAATTGCATTATTGAAAAGCTATGTGGTTGCAGCAGATAGGGATGCTTCCATCCGTCAGCTGACTGCGCATATTCTCAGTACACCCGAATATCAACTCTGTTAATCTGATCCCATGGTAATTCGTCGCAAAGAATTTTTACAATTGGGCTCTTTGGCCACGGCCTCCTTGTTCGTGCCCAAATTTCTTAAAGCCATGGAACAGCCTGGTTGGGTGCCGCCCGGCAATAAGATCGTGGTGATCTTGCAACTCAGTGGTGGTAACGACGGACTGAATACAGTAATACCTGTGCGCAACGACATCTATTACAAATCGCGTCCTGTGCTCGGTATAGCCCGGGACAAAGCGCTATCGCTGACCGATGAAGCTTCTCTGCATCCGGCGCTCACACATTTCAAGAGTTTGTACGACCAGGGGCAACTAGCGGTATTGAACAATGTCGGTTATCCCAATCCCGATCGTTCGCATTTCAGAAGCATGGACATCTGGCATACGGCCAGCCGGTCCGATCAATATTGGCAAAGCGGTTGGCTGGGTCGGTATCTCGATGCACAATGTTGTGGGACAGATGCGTTGACAAAAGCCATTGAACTGGATGATGTGTTGAGTTTGTCGATGAAAGGCGATCAACTCAAAGGCATGGCTTTCCAAGATCCACGTCGGTTATACGGGACGGCCAATGAACAATTTTTCCGTTCGTTGAATGCGGGTCCTGCTCCCGAACACGCGGAAGCCCCGGTCGATTATCTCTACAAGACCTTGGCGGAGACCCTGTCATCGGCCGATCACATTTTCAAGCAGAGTCGCTTACGACCTTCTCGCAGTACCTATCCGAATACGGAATTGGGCAGGAGTTTTCAAACCATCGCTTCACTCGCGTTCTCAGATATACAGACCAAGGTCTACTATGTTTCGCTGGGGAGCTTTGACACGCATGTGCGTCAACAGCCGCAGCAAGAACGCTTGTTCAAGGAGATGAATGATGCGGTACAGGCATTCACCGACGATCTAAAAAAACAAGGCCGCTTCAATGATCTGTTGCTTTTTACTTTTTCGGAATTCGGCCGCCGGGTGAATCAAAATGCGAGCGGCGGAACGGATCACGGCACGGCGAACAATATGTTCCTGATCAGCGGCGGATTGAAACGCGCCGGTTTATTAAATGAACTACCCGATCTGACTGATCTGAATGAAGGCGATCTGAAACACAACATCGATTTTCAACGGGTGTATGCGACCGTACTGAGAAAATGGCTGCAGGTTGATGATCGCGCTATTTTAAAAGGAGATTATACACCCTTGGATTTCATTTAGTATCAAGTGTTGAGATGATGAATACAATGGCTTAAAAGATGAGGGGTGAAAGATGAAACTCATTCACCCCTCACCCCTCATCATTCAACGCTTCAACTTAGTTCACCCCATGCATCATCTGTTTCAACTTCGGCGTTAAGCTGAATAGCAGGACGGAAGCGACGCCACAGAGTACTACGAACACCATGAAGAATTCAAAGAGATTGTGGATCGTGAAGCCGGCAAACACCGGGTATTTGGCCGTGATGATCTTTTTTTCCTTGATGAGCGCAAATTGCTCGGCACTCAATTGCTTGGTCGTGTCTTTGAAGTAGTCGGTGAATTTGATGTTGTTTTCTTTCGCCAGGTCATTGTTGATCTCGGCGGCTTTGTTCTTAGCTAATACATACAATTGCTCGCCACTGGGATCCACTTTTCCTTCGAGAATGCCCTTCAAGTCGATGTTTGATTTTTCCGCCACGATGTATTGCTCGCTGGTGGGTGGCAAGATCGCACCCAAGGTACCGGCTAGTGCATAACCGGAAGCGTTGGACAAGAAGAATACGCCATAAAGTAGCGAAGAGAATCGCTTCGGAGCGAGTTTGCCGACGAGCGAAAGTCCGATCGGGCTTAAACAAAGCTCTCCAAAGGTTTGGATCAGATAGAGCAGGATCAGCCATTTAACCGCCAACAATCCGCTGTTGCCCAGATCTTTTACGTTGTGGGCGATGATGAAATAGCTCACAGCAATCAACAACAAGCCGATGGCCTGTTTGAATGGCGAGATGGGTTCTTTTCCTTTTGCGCGCAGCTTATCCCACAGAATACTAAAGGGAACCGCGAATGCAACCACGAAGATCCCGTTGAAGATCTGCACCATCGACGGGGGCATATCCCAACCGAAGAAGTTGCGGTCGGTCTGGTTGTCGGCAATAAAGGTGAGGGAGGATCCGGCTTGCTCGAAGGCCGCCCAGAAAAAGATCACAAAGAAGGAAACGATGTAGATCACCCAGATCCGATCACGTTCCACTTTGGTGATGGAACTGTCGGAAAGGATCAGTCGGGCCAGTGAAATACCTGCCGCGTAGATAATGGAGTAGATCACGTTCTGTCCGAGCAGATAGAAGAACGCCAATCCCAAGGCAACAAACAGCAATACAGTGGTGGTCAAAGCCGTATTCGAGAATACCGCCTTTTGCGATTCGCCTTCTTCGTAGTCGCTGGATACGTTGTCTTTCGGCAGACCACCAATGGCGCGACCTTCCGGTGTGATCACGTATTTATCCTTCAGCAAAAAGAAGGTGATGGTTCCGATCACCATGGCGATCGAAGCCGCTAGGTATCCCCATTTGAAGGCGTAGATGTCGCGGTTGCCAGCTGCATCGGTGATGTCGCCGAGGAGCGGACAGATCAATTGGCCCAAGAAAGCTCCCAAGTTGATTCCCATGTAGAAAATGGTGAAGGCTGTATCGAGTTTGTTTTTCTCTGCTTTGGGATAAAGGCTGCTCACCATGCTGGAGATGTTCGGCTTGAAAAAACCGTTTCCGAAGATGATGGTGCCCAAGGCGATGTATAATAAGGTAGTGGCCAGATCCAGGTTGGAATCAAAAATGCTGGCACTGAAGAACAGGAGTAATTGTCCGATCGCCATCAAGGTTCCTCCGAGCAGGATGCAGTAGCGGTTTCCCAGAAAGCGGTCGGCGATGAATCCGCCGAGCATGGGTGTGAGGTAGCAGAGACCGAGAAATCCTCCATAGATCAAGGAAGATTGCTCCTTGCTCATCATCAAGGCATTCACGATGAAGAGTGTGAGCAGGGTTCGCATTCCGTAGAAATTGAAGCGTTCCCACATTTCGGTTCCGAAGAGTACCCAGAGTCCTTTGGGGTGGCGAGGAGATGACATACGATATGACAATTGGTTAATGAATGCGCCCGAGGGCTAGCGCATCCAAAATAGCCAAAAATGGATTAACCGCCGTTTTTCGGGTTATCTTTAACGCGTTACCGCATAGAACATTACCGATGAATGTATTGATCCTTGGTTCCGGCGGACGAGAACATGCCTTGTCCTGGAAGATCGCCTCAAGTCCGTTGTGCGACCAACTCTTTATCGCACCCGGTAATCCAGGCACTGCCTCCTTGGGAATCAATCTGCCCATTTCCGTTTTGGATTCTCCCGCTATCCGACAAGCTTGCTTAGACCACCAGATCGATCTAGTGCTGGTCGGACCCGAAGATCCTCTTGTTCACGGCATCACCGATTACTTGGAATCGGCCGATGAACTGGGTGACCTGATCGTGATCGGCCCGTCAAAGCACGGCGCCCAACTCGAGGGCAGTAAGGCATTCGCCAAGTCGTTCATGATGCGCCACGGCATTCCGACCGCTCGTTACCGTGAATTCAATGCTGAGAATTTTGAGGAAGGAGTAAAGTACCTATCCGATCATCCATTACCAATCGTGTTGAAAGCAGATGGACTCGCCGCCGGCAAAGGCGTTGTCATCGCCACCGATCACGAAACAGCACAACGCACGTTCACCGAAATGATCCGCGAAGCCAAGTTTGGAACCGCCGGTGCCAAAGTGGTCGTCGAACAATTTCTACAAGGCATCGAGATGTCTGTTTTTGTACTGACCGACGGAACCGATTACTTGATCTTACCCGAAGCGAAAGATTACAAACGAATCGGAGAAGGCGATACCGGATTAAATACCGGCGGCATGGGCGCTGTGAGTCCGGTTCCTTTTGCTACCCCCGCCTTGATGAAAGCGATCGAAGAACAGGTGATCAAGCCCACGATCGGCGGATTGCAACAAGAATCGATTAAGTACCGCGGGTTTGTCTTCATCGGCCTGATGATCGATGGCGACCAGCCCTATGTGATCGAATACAATTGCCGCATGGGCGACCCGGAAACCGAAGTGGTGATGCCTCGATTAAAATCGGATCTATTGTCGTTGCTTTTGGCAGCCGGCAATGGAACCTTAAACGATTGCACGGTTTCATTGGATCCACGTTCGGCTACCACGGTCGTTGCCGTGAGTGGGGGCTATCCGGAAGCCTATGAAAAGGGATTTCCGATCACCGGAACTGAATCCATCGGATCGGATGCACTGCTTTTTCACATGGGCACCGTGGATCAAAATGGGGTTTTGAAAACGCAAGGGGGACGCGTGCTGGCTGTTACGACCTATGGCCATACGATTGCGGAGGCAGTTCAGCAAGCACAGACCGAGCTCGGCAAGATCCAATTCGAGGGTAAATATCATCGCCGCGACATCGGCTTCGAATTCCCCGACGCTTAGCAATCTCACCGAACTACGAACTCAACGTTGAACCTGCCCGCCGGCAGGCGGTTGCTGAACGTTGAACATTGAACTGACGTATAGTCCGGTAATAAACGCAACGACCGCACTGCAATAAAAAGGAAGCGACGCATTTCCATAGGTCCACAACATCCCAGCAATCCCGCTAGCAAACCAGATCGACACACTTTCCAGCGACGTATAGAACCCAAGTGCGGTAGCGGCTTTTTCCGTGGGTACTTGCTCGGTGATCCAGGCCTTGATCATTCCTTCAGTGGCAGCCGCATAGATCCCATACAGCGCGAACAATAGGAGGAGCTGTTGCGGGTCCGGTTTGCGGGCGAATCCCACATATACACCGGCAAAAACCAAGAAACCGAATCCGATTATGGCTCTGGTGCCGATCCGCTCTGCGATTCGGCCCAGCGGATAAGCGGTCAGCGCATAGACGGCGTTGTACAAAATATAAGCCCCGATTACCCAGGCATCGGCAGAAATGGATCTTCCCAACATCGACACATACGATCCTTCCAATGCGTTTCGTGCCATGAGCAATAAGAAGATATCGGAGCTGTTAAAAAGTGTGAACAGGAGCAGGGCCGGGACCATCTTTCGAAAGGCCGAGGGAGCTTCTTTCCAATAGCTCAGGTAGCTCAAGAATCCGGCTCGTTTACCGATTGTAGTGGTCGATGGCTTTTCGCGTAGTGTTAGGAGCAAGGCGACGGAAAGCATTCCGGGTAAAAAGGCGAGCAGGAACAGCGTAGCATAATCATTCGGATTATTGAGGAGATAGATCAGGGCGAGCAAGGGGCCGATGGCGGCGCCCCAGGTGTCCATGCTTCGGTGAAAACCGAATACCCTTGCTTTTTGCGGGCCGGCCTCTTGAGAAAGCCAGGCGTCGCGCGGGGCGGTCCGCATGCCTTTCCCCAACCGGTCCATGCCTCGAACGCCTAAGATCCAGATTGGGTGAGAAAGCCAGCCCATCAGGGGTTTGGAGAGGGCACTGAGCGTGTAGCCCCATTGGATGAAGGGAAGTCGGCGTCCGATTTCATCGCTGCGTTTCCCAAAATAGCCTTTGCTGATGCCGGCCAGGAATTGAACGGTACCTTCTAACCAGCCGATCCCGGCCACGGTGAACCCGATTTGTTGGAGGTAGAGGGGTATGATCGGATAGAGCATCTCACTGGCCATGTCGGTGAGCAGACTGACCCAAGCCAGAATCCAGATGATGCGGGTGAACGTGGGCATCTCCCAAGATAATCAATCCGTGGTTCGGCCTTTTGAATTTTCCTTCCGAATTCCCTCGGAGCTCGTTGTAAAATCCGATTATTTGCTTCACCTTTGTCTTCATTAATATTCAGCAATTTTCATGGGCATTTTCAACTGGTTCACACAAGAGATCGCGATCGATTTAGGTACCGCGAACACATTGATCATCCACAACGATGAGGTCGTGGTGAACGAACCCAGCATTGTGGCGCTCAACCGCAACAATCCGAAAGAGGTGTTGGCTGTCGGTCGAAAAGCGTTGATGATGCACGAAAAAACGCACGAGAGCATTCGCACGGTGCGTCCATTGAAAGACGGTGTGATCGCGGATTTCAACGCCGCCGAACTCATGATCCGTGAATTGATCAAACTGGTTTATCCCAAGAAGCCCTTGTTTCCACCAAGCTGGCGCATGATGATCTGCATTCCTTCTTCCATCACGGAAGTGGAAAAGCGTGCGGTACGCGACAGTGCCGAACAAGCCGGCGCCAAAGAAGTATATCTCATTCACGAACCCATGGCAGCTGCCTTGGGTATCGGCATCGATGTGGGTGAGCCCGTCGGAAATATGATCATTGACATTGGAGGCGGAACAACGGGTATTACCATCATTGCCCTTGCGGGTATCGTCTGCGATCAGTCCATTCGCGTGGCCGGTGATGAATTCACGGCCGATATCATGGAAGCACTTCGTCGTTATCACAGTTTATTGATCGGCGAGCGCACAGCCGAACAAATCAAGATCCATGTGGGTGCTGCCATGAAAGAGATCGACAATCCGCCTGCTGATTTTGCCGTGAACGGACGTGACTTGGTGACCGGTATTCCCAAGCAGATCATGGTGAGCTATCAAGAGATCGCCGAGGCACTCGATAAAAGCATCTTCAAAATCGAAGAAGCCATTCTCAAAGCCTTGGAACAAACTCCTCCGGAGTTGGCGGCCGATATTTATCGTCGGGGATTGTACCTGACGGGTGGTGGCGCTTTGCTGCGTGGTCTTGACAAGCGTCTCGGCGCCAAGATCAAGTTGCCTGTGCACATTGCCGACGATCCGCTGAAAAGCGTGGTGACCGGAACCGGCATCGCCCTGAAGCATTATGACAACTATCCCTTCGTGATGCGCTAGTCCCTATGCGGAACGTATTCCTTTTCATCCGTCGCTATCATACATTCTTGCTGTTCCTGCTGTTGCAGGTTCTGTGTTGGTGGTTTTTAGCTTCTTTCAATCGATTTCATCAGGCACGCTTTCTCGGTGTGGCTCAGGAGTTAACCGGTTCCATCAACCAACGCTATGATCGGGTCGAAGATTTCTTTCAGTTGCGTGCGGAAAATGAACGCGTACATGGAATGAACGATTCACTCTTGAATCAATTGTCCGAGAATAGCTTACTGGTCGATACTCAACAGCAGGTGCGTCAAGAGATCGGCACCGACAGCCTGAAAACATTGCGTCGTTATGTCTATCGTTCGGCTACGGTCATTTACAATTCGATCAACGAGGAGAAGAATTATTTCCAGATTGATCGAGGCGCCGAGGAGGGCATTCGGGAGAACATGGCCGTTTTGAATTCCGATGGGTCGGCGGTAGGCGTGATCGTGATGGTGAGTCCGCATTTTGCGCAGGCCATGAGTTTGCTGCACGTGCAACAACGCGTCAATGCCTCGCTGAAGAAGACCGGTGATTTTGGTACGTTGGAGTGGGATGGCGCTCATCCCGACCAGCTCTTGCTCAAAGGCATTCCCAAGAGTTTGTTCTTGAAGATTGGCGACACCGTAGTGACCAGTTCGTACTCATTCAACTTTCCGCCGGGGAAGATCCTGGGTAAGGTGAGCGCATTATCGACCGATAAGCGTACCAACTTTCACATCATCGAGGTAAAACCGGCAGCCAACTTCCGCAACCTCCAGCAAGTATTTGTAGTCGAGAATCTGCAGCTGGAGGAACAACTGAATCTGAACCGGGAGTCGCGCAAACGCATTGAAGATCCCAAAAGCCGTCGCCCATGAGTTCATTCTTTCGCTATTTTTTCCGGGCCTTGGTGCTGATCGCCATTCAGGTCTATTTACTGAATAAGGTACCTCACCTGCATCGACTCGTTGTGCCCTCCCTGTATTTCGTTTTTGTACTTTGGCTGCCCTTTTCCTTGTCGCGTACAGCCTTGTTGATCCAGGCATTTTTATTGGGACTTACGGTCGACTATTTTTTACTGACCCCCGGGCTCCATGCGGCAGCCTGCGTATTGATCGCCTTCCTGCGTCCTTATTTGATCACGTTGCTCATGCCACGGGAGACCCAGGAATTCCAGTACCCAGAACCTTCACCCCGCGCCATGCAGTGGGCTCCCTATTCAGTGTATGTCCTATTTCTCTCCTTTGTTCATCATTTCTACCTCACCTTCCTCCAATGGCTGAGTGTGGGTACGTTCTGGTCATTCATCGGGAAGACCTTGCTGGGTACGGTGATCAGCTTTTTGCTGATCTTGACCGCTGATTTACTCTTCCCTCGTCAACAATCGTATCGAACCAACACCGCGTGATCACTTTTAATTTGGAACGCGGCCTTTCCCATGCGTAATTTGTAACCGCGACGAACGTCGCTCACCCATGTCCGTTTATCACCAAGCTCGAAGCCGCAGCATTCAGTTCCTGATCCTCGCCGTTGTCGTGGTCATTCTGCTCCGCTTGTTCTATCTGCAAGTGGTCGACAGTCGATATCGACAACTCGCCATGGACAATGCCGTTTATGCCAAGGTCATCTATCCCGAGCGCGGCATCATTTACGATCGCGACGGGAAGGCCATCCTGAACAACACCATCATTTACGATTTGATGGTAACACCGGCTGAGGTACGCGGCATTGATACACTCGAACTCTGCCGACTGCTCGACATGGATACCGCTGATTTCCGGAAGCGAATGGTTGATGCGATCGTGAAGAACACGGCGGTCCGTCCTTCGGTCTTTCGCGGATTGCTGACCAAAGAACTCCAAGCGCGCTTCGAGGAGAATGGATGGAAATTCCCGGGCTTCAATTTGGTCGAACGGCCGCTGCGCTATTATCCCTTCAATGCCGGTGCACACATTTTGGGATACGTACGTGAGGTGGACGGGAAAGAAATCGAACGCTCGAAGAATTTCTATCGACAAGGCGACTACATCGGCAAAACGGGACTCGAGTCTTTTTATGAAAAAGTCCTGATGGGCCAACGCGGGGTGCAATACATGATCAAGGACAATAAGAACCGACTGGTCGGTCATTATGAAAATGGGGATTTCGATACCGCTGCTTCGGCCGGACGCAGCCTGCGCACCCACATCGACATCGAATTGCAACAACTGGCTGAACAGTTGATGAATAATAAGGTCGGCGGACTGGTGGCCCTCGATCCCAAAACTGGAGGTATTCTGGCGATGGTATCTGGGCCGAACTACAATCCCAATGACCTCACGGGTACCGAGGGCAGCGCCAATTACAGCCGAATGGTGCTGGATGTTTCTGGTCCCATGTTGAACCGCGCCATTGCCGGACGATACGAACCCGGATCGACATTCAAACCACTTGGTGGCTTAGTGGCATTGGGTGAAGGCGTGATCAATGCCAATTACGGATATCCTTGCGGCGGACGGTACAACGCCTGCGGTCATGGAAAGCCAGCCTGTACACATACCGGGGGCGGACACGCGGCCAATCTACGTTTGGCCATTGCCAACTCGTGCAATGCCTACTTCGCACACATTTACCGAATGACGGTCGATCAAAGCAAGTACCGCAATGTCAAGGAAGGATATCTGCACTGGCGTGAATACCTCAATGCGTTTGGGTTAGGCGTTAAACTGGGAGTGGACCTGCCGGGCGAGAATGGGGGCAACATCCCGGACACGGCTGTTTACAACTTGGAAAACGACAATCGCTGGACCTCCTGTACGAACCTGACCCTCGGGATCGGACAAGATAAAATGTTGACCACCCCTTTGCAGATGGCCAACGCGATGGCCGTTATCTGCAACAAAGGATATTATTATACGCCGCATTTTGTGGAGCGAATCGAAGGGGATCTGCCGGATGATACCAGTTTAACCAATCCGTATCGTCGCAAGCACGAGGTGCTCACCGGCATTCCGGATACCGCGTATCGCGCGGTGATCGAAGGCATGAGTGATGTAGTTAAAATGGGTACCGCACGGATCGCGCAAATACCGGGTATTGAAGTTTGTGCCAAGACGGGTACCGCGGAGAACTATACCATTCTAGATCGTCGGCGCATCAAGTTGCCAAACAACTCTATGTTTGTTTGTTTTGCGCCCAAAGAAAATCCCAAGATCGCGATCGCGGTATTTGTGCAGAACGCCGGATATGGAGCCACATGGGCCGGACCGATTTCGCGCATGCTCATCGAGAAATACTTGAACGATAGCTTAAGCATCCGAAGCAAAGCCGATTCAGCCCGCATCTCCGCTGCGAATCTGATGCCGGCGTATTTCAGGCGATTGCAACAAAAAGAAGATTCGCTTCGGGCTCGACAATGGTTCAAGATCACCAACGACAGTTCTTACCTGAAGCGCATTACACAAGCTACTCATCCGTCCAAACGCCCCCCCAATAAGCCCGCTCAAAAAGAGCCGACCATGGCTTGGTTGTCTGAAGAACGCAAACGAAACGGTGTGGAGGCCGGAAAAACCCGATGAGGCCCCAGCAAGGAACCATATCGAAGGGCGTGGACTGGAGTCTGTTTTGGATTCTGCTTGGACTATCCGTGATTGGTATGCTCGCCATTTTTGCAGCCACTTATCGAGAAGGAGATCCGATCATCGCTAGTTGGATCGGCTTCAAGACCGATTACAGCAAACAGTTTTATTTTTTCTTGTTGAGTGTGTTGCTGGGATTCATGGTTTTGTTGGCCGATAGCAAGTTCTTTCCGGCTACGGCTAATCTGGGATATGCCCTGGGCATTCTGTTTCTCCTATTGGTTTTTCCTTTCCACTCGCGCATCAAAGGAACCGAATCGATCATTCGTATTGGCGCCTTCAACTTTCAGCCGGCTGAGTTCGTTAAGATCTTTGCCGCCCTCAGTCTCGCAAAATTCCTTTCGCGTCCCGAATTGGATTTTCGGCATACTGGTTCGCAGATCCGGGCGGCGCTCATTGTACTTTTTCCTGCGCTGCTTTGCATTCTACAGAGCGAAACGGGATTGGCCCTGGTCTATACGTCATTTTTTCTGGTGATGTATCGAGAAGGGTTACCGGCTAGCATTCCGGTGATGGCGATGGCGATGGTCTGTCTAGTGGTCGCTTCGATCCTGATCAATCCAAATACCTTGGCCATCTTGCTCACGATAGGTGCCCTGCTGATCATCTATCTAATGCGGCGTTCGTTCAAACGCCACCGAAGATTATTGACTACCATCGTCTTAATCTGGTTCGTGGCGGTCGCTGTCCAGCGTTTTGCAGTTCCTTTCTTGTTTAAGAATGTGTTGCAAAAGCATCAGATCGAACGGATCTATGACCTGTTCGGGAAGGACAATCCGTACCGTGCTGCGACCGATTCGATCCGACCAGCCGTAGATCTAAAGAAAAAGGAAACGGGTTCCAGCTACAACGTCCGTCAATCCAAGATCGCGATCGGTAGTGGTAGATTTTTTGGCAAAGGATTGCTCAGCGCAACACAAACCCGGTACGATTTCGTTCCCGAGCAGCGTACGGATTTCATTTTTTGTACGGTCGGGGAAGGTTTCGGTTTTTTTGGCAGCTTGGTGCTGCTCGGACTTTATTTATTGTTGCTCTTTCGGGTCGTTATGATTGCCGAACGACAGCGAAGTACGTTCAGTCGCGCCTATGCCTATGGCGTGGTGGCGGTGCTGTTCTTTCACATGGCGGTCAACATCGGAATGACGATCGGTTTGATGCCGGTGATCGGCATTCCCTTGCCGTTCATCAGTTACGGCGGAACCTCGCTGGTAACTTTTTCGTTGTTGATCTTTATCTTGATGCGACTGGATGCCGATCGGCAGATGGTGCTTCGATGAAAATGCATTCATGAAATTCTACCCCTTATCCGAAGGCAGCTTTACGATTGATCAAACCAAGCAGTTTGTCCCTTTCGATCCGTTGCGCGATGTGTTGCAGGATCGTCCTACGGGTAGCTTACTGGTCGAGATCCAACCTTTTCTGGTGCAGACCGATCGGGATCTGTTGTTGCTGGATACGGGACTGGGATTTTCAGTCGACGGTGAATTGCAACTGCATCAAAGTATCCGCGCGGCGGGTTTCGAACCGATGCAGGTGACCAAGGTGTTGTTGACCCATCTCCATAAAGATCATGCCGGCGGGATTGCCGTTGGCGCCGGCGCAGTACGTACACTGTCTTTTCCGCAAGCAACGTATTATATATCGAAAGCGGAGTTGCAATTCGCTTTTGAAAAAGGGGCTCCTTCATACGAAACCGAGGAGTTGAAGTGCCTGATCGATCATCCACAAGTCAGGTTGATGGGCGAACAGGAGGTCATTGCAGGATACATTCACGCAGAGCGAAGTGGCGGGCATTGTCCATTTCACCAGGTGTTTCGGATCGAAGCGGATAATCAGGTATTGTTTTTCGGTGGCGATGAAGCGCCGCAATTGCAGCAAATGAAGCATCGGTTCGTCGCCAAGTATGATCACGATGGAAAGCGCGCTCAGCAGTTACGACAACAATGGTGGGAGTTAGGTGAGCGGGATGGGTGGAGCTTCTTATTCTATCACGACATTCAGCATCCGGCTTGGCAATTTTCTCAGCCAGGTTATTGAAATCGGCGTCGACCTCCCGGAGGGGGTGGGGGACCGCCTCTTTCACGGCGACGCTCGCGGATCATGCGACTCACTTCCTGCCGAAAACGATCCTCTTCGAAAAAGATCCGATCCGCTCGTTTCTCATTGAATAATTGACGGAAGTCTTTTCGGTATTTGAGGCGCAATTCGATCACTTGTTGTTGCATCACCAATCGGTCGCCGCGGTTATCCCGATGCACTTTGGCGAAATCCTTCATGTATTGTTTGAAGACTGGGTCGAACTTATCCCGCTCGGCGGGCGTCATCTCCATATTTTCCTGGATGTATTTGCTCATGCGTTCCGGCAACTTGGGATCGGGTGGCCCTCCCTCTTCCGGGCCCGGAGGCTGTGCCCAAAGCTGGGTGGCGGCGATTGACCAAACCAATAAAAGTAAAAGCCGGCGCATATTAGTTATTCATTTCGGTGGATGACGTAATGGGTTCGGACTGCTCCAGAAAATCGGTCAGCTCCTCTTCGGAAATATCGGCCAATAAACTGGCTTGCAAGGCCGGACTCTTCTCCAACTGAGCAGTTTCTTCGCCCGTCATGCCCGCTTCCACAAATTCTTGCAGGAGGTCTTTTTGTCCTTCGTCTAGTTTTTGCAAGTCCTCTTTGTATTGGATCACTACTGCGGCTCCGGCAGATCCGGTTGTTCCCGACGGCGCATCTTGATTCAGCCAGATCGTTACACCGAGCAGCATGGCGGCAACGGCGGAGGTGTATCTGAACCAGGTTCGGCGAAACAAGGGCACTACTGGGGCTGAAGGCGTAACCGGAATTTGTACGGATTTAAAATAGTCGGTAGGTAGCGCGTAAGGTGTTTGTCGGGATGTTTTGAGTAAGCCAGGCGCCAAGGAGGCCAATTCGTCATCAACTTCCTCTTGGCGGATGCGGCTCAGGACCTGTCCGGTCAGCGTCTCGAAATATCCAGTAGGTACGGCATAGGGCATCCGGGGTACTTGACCGGACAGGGGGCTATTCAGTTCCTTGAGCTCGTTTTGTATGGATAGTCGGTCGGACATGTTCAATTCGGGTAGTAAGATAGGTATCGGCGTTTAAGGTTTAATGGTTTAGCAGGAAGTCTTCTACTTTTTTAACGGCGTGGTGATAGCTGGCTTTCAGGGCGCCTTCGCTGGTTTCCAGCACCTGGCTCATTTCTCCGTAGGGCATCTCATCGTAATAACGGAGGGTGAAGACCAATCGTTGCTTTTCGGGTAATTCTTGGATGGCCAATTGCAGTTTCCATTCGGCTTTGTCGGCATCAAAATGTTGGTCGGCCCGCACGCGATCGGCCAGGTGCGCACTGCCTTCCTGGTCCAAGGAGATGGACAAACGTCTTTTCTGCTGTTCTAAAAATGTCAGGCATTCGTTGGTGGCGATGCGGTAGAGCCAGGTAAAAAGCTGACTGTCGGAACGAAATCCATCCAACCCCTTCCAAACACGGATCAGTACATTTTGCAGTACATCGTTGGCGTCGTCGTGCCCCACCACCAACCGGCGGATATGCCAATACAAACGCTCCTGATATTTACGGATCAGTTGGGTATAGGCCGATTCGCGGGTTTCGGGAACCTGGAAGGCCTGCAGCAATTCAGCATCGGATTGCAGTGGCATGGAAATATTAAGACGAATCGAAGTTCCGCTCGTTTAATGAGCTCACCCTTTTTTTCTCGCCAGCGCTCGTTTGGCGGCTGCGATGATATCCGGAACGTCTAGTCCGTATTTCTTCAGAAGTTGTGCCGGTGTTCCGCTTTCCCCGAATGTATCGTTGGTGCCGACGTATTCGATGGGGGTGGGACAATGACGAGCGGC